>JADHED010000100.1_pt1 | contig 118216 bp, 118 predicted proteins | sample 8952041 | NCBI WGS metagenome assembly JADHED01 (sample SAMN16124423, study PRJNA663239) | bioreactor sludge metagenome | isolation source: sludge (control) | place: India:Bengaluru | collected 2018-09-08 | reverse complement strand
CGCCATTGGCTGAAAATATCGAGGTCATTTGGCCTCTGCAATGCCATTTGCGAAATATTAGCGTTTCGACCATTCCAGATGTCTGCAATCTCTTTTAAACTCACGTTTAAAACGATATAAGATGAACGCGAACGACCAATTGAAGGAATACACAGGTACAGGGAATTATCACAGGTATATGTTCGGCATGTTGTTTACCGACGGGATAAAAGCCTTGTGCGATAAGTTTGAATGCTGGTGGTTCCTGGATATTGTATGTTCCTATCAGCCATCCTTAAAAGAAGAGGCATTCCAGGTGTGGTCATTGGGAGTGTACGAAGACGGGACAGCGACGGTTATATGTACTGACGGCAATAATAAAGTATTGAAGTCGCAGTCAATCCCTTATACAGACTTCAAAGCCAAAGAAGCGACAGTATGGTGCGCGGACGGGGTCGTCTTACTGCCGAGTGAATATTAAATGTGGTTTTTGAGTATCCTCGACTATTCCCGCATTTCCGTTTACCTCATTGATTTTATATACAGCGGGGAGTCCAGTCTGGAGCAACGAAAATAATCCCTATAATTTGAAACTTTTAGAGCATGTTCTTGCATCTTCAGTATTCACAATAATAAAAGTGTACTGCACATAAAAGCAAGAACGTAATGAAACTAATTGACAACGCAATCTTTGCATCTGTAATTGCAAAAATGGTTAATGATTGTAAAGCAAAAGTGCCTGATAGTTTATCTTATGACGAAGAGTTGGTGAAATGGCTTGAAGACAATCTTGATGATGAATACAAGAGCTCATATTTGAATGCTTCTGAAGATGACAAACGAAGTGCCAGGTATTTTTCAGGGCTTCTATTTGGACAATGTCTCGCTGAGATATTTAACGGAAAATGGATTCCTTTTTCAAATATCATGCAGGATTGGGGGATAGAAACCCTTGGAGACTCCAGGCTTACATTTAGGCCTTTTAACACAATACACAAGTACCTCATGAAAGAACCCGGATCAGGACTATTACAAGTCATTACTGCTGCTAAACTTGTTAGTAGAATGGAATAATCAATACCGTAGGTGTACTAAAAGCAAATACAATATGAAGATTACAAATGAAAGAACAGAATACATAATTATTAAAACGTATTACTCGCCCTATCCGACAGTCGCAATAATAGCTATTGACAAAAGCTTAAGGGAAACTATTGCTGAACCCGAGCATATCTTATGTGACTTGAAAAACCTGCCAATAGATACATATACTGCTCTAAATTGCGTGCAAAAACAAGGTTAATGAACTTACGTATGAAAGTGTGTTTCTCGAAAGATATGATTCTCCATTCTGTTCCGTAATTATGAAGCGTGCATTTTGTCCAAATTACGACAATACATTTTGTTATTTGGACATACCAGCTTGGCAATTATGAATTTCATCTATTCCTCGATATATGATAATCTGAAAATGATTGCACAGAGTATCCATTTACTGCTCTGATAGTCTTTATTCTGACTTTTACCCCACTTTCCAATTCCAGGTATGGCTTTGGAACATCTGAATATATTCCCTTAATCATTCCCTCAGCTCTAATCATGCCTTTAGCATCCAGAAACAAAGCAGTATTTATTTTTCGTTCTTTATAACTTATCAGAATTTCCAGCAGTGTTTCGTTTATAGAAGGAGTAGTTCGCGTATTCATAACTTAAGATAAATTGTATTCCTGCACTTCAATAAATTAATAGTCTTCTCCTGCGGAGCTTCTTTAAAATGGCAGATGGCGTTCTTTGGACCTAAGTACCAATCTCCCTCACTTTCAAGATGATAACCAGTCTATTTGTTGGTAAAAAGCAACTATTGCCTACGGAGGTATTTTCGTTTACTAAAATAAGAGGCTATCGACAAAACGAGCATTACAACAACTGTAACCGGAATCCAAAAGGGTATCGGCATCGGATCTCCGGCAGCATAAGAATGCAACCCGGACAAGTAGTAGTTTACTCCGAAATAAGTAAAGATAATTGTCCAAATCATCCACATGCCTGCCACGTTAAAAATCCATTTACCCTTCAAGCCTGGAACTATCCTGAAATGCAGAATTGCGGCGTAGAAGATTATTGAAATAAATGCCCAGGTTTCTTTTGCATCCCAACTCCAATAACGGCCCCAACTCTCATTTGCCCATATTGCACCTAAAAAAGTTCCGATAGTTAATGCAAACAATCCAATTTCCGCAGCGATTTCACTCACGATAGTCAACTCTAGAATCGAATCTTTAATTTTTTCTGAAGGTTTTATACAGAACATAACCAAAGAGATTACCGAGATGAGAGCAGACAACCCCAAAAAGCCATAGCTTGACGTAATAATACCTACGTGCACCATTAACCAATATGATTTCAATACCGGCTCCAAAGGCGTGATCTGAGGGTCAAGCATGGAACCACCATGTGCAAACCCCATCATAATCATAGCGACCAATGCGCCTGCGGCAGGAATAAATGCATTTCTGTTTTTATAAAGCAATAAGCCTGATAATACGCCAATCGATGAAATGAAAATAATGGCTTCATAGCCGTTGCTCCATGGGGCATGTCCCGATAAATACCAACGAACACCCAGCCCTACAAACTGAATTGCCAAAGATAGAACCATTATACCGAGTAATACTTTAGTTAATACCTGAACCGCACGATTAATTTTAGAACCTGTTGATAACACGTCTGCAAAACCAAGTATAATCATTGAGATCCCCAAAAGGCTATAAGCAATCATCAGCCATAGGAAAATATTTGCATGATTATATAGGATTTCCAAATCAACTTTTGAATCAGAGGGGATGATGTCCTTACCCCAAGTTTTTTGAAAATTGCTAATCCTCGCTAGTGTTTCATCTGCAATTTCCCAGTTTCCGGTCTGCAAGCTTTGCTTTACGGCATCAAAATAAAGTGCAATAAATGCATAAGCAGCAGAATCAAGTGCGGCAGGATTATTTTCAGAGCTATAGAGCCAGCTTCTCCAGGTATGCGACGGATCGTTTCTAACCGGAATGATCTTCGTGAAATATCCGTAAATGACATTCCCGAAAATATTATACCGCTCTGTTACGTTTATCAGTTCTTTGTCATAATTTGATTGTTCCGCTTTTCGTTTGCTGAATGATGTCCTATACTTATTTTGCAACCTGAACTCACCTGTCGCATCCATCAAATTGGCGAAAGTTGTATAACCAGTTGCATTAGCCCCTGTTTCATTAGCCAACTCATCTCCTCCTTTTTTACCTACGTATATCATTGGCTGAACAAACCAGTAAGCCGGGTCAAGTTGCATAGATAAAAACCACTGCTCAGGTGACAATTTCCCGTATTTATCTTTTTTATAAATCTTACGCAGCAATTCTAATGTGTGCGAATCCATTGGCTTTATTCTACCTTGAAAGTCCTGCACCAGCAGGTGGCCAAATTTATCAGCATGGTTTCTACTTATATCCTTACTTCCCAGTTCTACCTGCTTTTGTGCATATGGGGTATCTACTTTCTCCTGTACTGAATTTTGAGCATTGGCGAGCGAAATCATCAATATCAAAGGGATTATCACCACAGCTTTCTTATGCATGTCTTTCAATCGTTGATTCATTTTCCAGATATGGGTACGCTTACGAAGGAGTGTAAGTAACATCCCAAGGAACAGAAAGAAGTAACCGGTATAGCTAATTCTTGTTCCCCACCAGTCTTGGTTTACAGAGAGAATAGTTCCTGACTCATCTGGGAAATAGCTTGCCTGGAAGAATCGGTAACCACTATAGTCCATAACGTTATTCATGTAAATATGATGTGGTGTTTCTTTCCCATTATCAATAACAGTTATCCTGCTTTCATAAGAAGAAGCACTATTAGAGCCAGGATAACGGTCTAGTCTAAAATCATCACAACGAATTGAAAAGGGTATTTTTATTAATTTTGAACCATAGCCAATAGAAATTACTAGCTTATTAATATTGGTTCTAACGCTGTAGCCGGTTACCCCTTTCCCACCTTGCACTATAACAGTATCTTTTTCATTTCCGCAACTGATTTCCAGCTTCACCATACTTAGAAGATTTTTATCCATCATATTGCTTCTGTCGCCACTGTAATAGACAATTTTACCGACAATTGCAGGATTAGGTATAATGAAGTCGGTATTATTGATCGTATAAAGCTTCCTGGAACCCAATGAGGTTAACTCATTTGCTTTTATTGTTCCTGATTGTTTTGCCAGTAACTCCGTATTGGTAATTATTCCTGCCTGTTGTCCCTGCATAGACGTATAATGACCTGCTAAAGGCGAGTTAATCATTATGCCACCTTCTTTTTCGATTAACTGTACCGTCCCTTGAACCGGATTATTGAAGCTGAATAAAATGCTTCCTATGATTTTTATTTCACCGCTTAAAATATAATTATTCACTCTTCCGCCTTGCCCGGTCGTTATTATATTGAGAATTTTCTGCCCAGGGGTCGTTTTTTGAAGAGAATCTTTTACAAGTGGAATATAGTCGAGAGATCTTAGTTCTACTACTTTATCATCGAACTTATATTGCTCTATGAAATTCCTTTTAAATGGCCACCGTGTATTTTTCTCATTAAAGTACGACATCGTATAGGGATGCTGATCATAAGTGTTAGACTTTACACCATCATTAATATTTAGTTTGATGTATGTAAGGTCGCTAATGATTTCATTAGAAGTTCCGCCTTCTTTGATGGGCATTTGCCCCTCAAAACCCCCATAGCGTGTTATTGCGCCACCTAAAAACATTAAAATAAATGCAACGTGGAAAACCAGGATAGGCCATTTTTCTCTTCTTGTTAATTGATAGATTTTGATGTTGACGATAAAAATAATGATGATCCACAGCATCAGCATCTCGAACCATTTGGCATTATAGATCAGCATCTTTGCTGTTGGCGTATCGTAGTCATTTTCTACGAAAGTGGCTACAGCCATTGAGCTAGCAAAAATGAATAACAATACAGCCATTGTTTTCGTAGAAAAAAAGAATCTTTCTATGCGAGTCATTATCTATTTTGTTTGTGCATGCAAATATGTCATCCTGCTAAATACTTGATAGCCTTCTCAAGTTGCGGTCTAATTCAGTTACTTTAAAAAAAAATCTCTCGGGAGCCTTTAAACTCCCAAGAGATATAGAACCACCCTCCCACGATTAAAGTGATTTTAAATATTCAGTAAGGTCAGTTTTCTCCTGATTGGTTAGCCCCAGGTTATTCGACGTATTATATTTTTCTATAACTGCTGCTAATGTTGCAGCTGAACCATCATGGAAGTAGGGGGGATGTTGCCATATTCCCTTAAGAGGTGTAACTCTCCATTGTTTTGTAGCAGAGCGGTTCACATAATCCTTATCTGTGGCTACAGATGCACTTTGAGGATGAAGAATCCCTCCATTCGTCACATCAGTATACCGCGGACCTGAATGACACGTAGCGCATTGGGCTTTGTTATTAAACAGAATTTTCCCTCTTGCTGCCGCAGTAGCGTCAAATGAACCAGCTGGTGCCTGTGGCGCGGCAAGTGAAAATTGATAAGCCTGTAACGCGGGCAGCTTATCTGTTACCAAATCAACGCCGCCCCCTGTATTGTCTATATTGAGCCCCGTACGACTATCGCTGAATTTTCCATGGCCGCCCATCTCGGTTACCGCAACATAACGGTTCCAATAAGCAACAGGACCAGCTGATTCATGTTGAACATCACCATCTCCGGTAAAGATTGCTTTAGGCAAACCATACAATCCAAAAGCTGGCGGTATTACTACAGGATTATTGAGCCCATCATGGTTGAATCTTGGGTCGAACTTGCCTTTACCCCATGAAGTATAAACAGCTTTTTGCGCAGCTGTCAATGAGGGTGATAAGGAAATAATCAAACCCGGATCCAAATCTCTGTTCGGATAACCATCCAAACGATTTCCAATACCCGAAGCAAATGAGTTATCAACTGTAGAGTGACATAAAGCGCAAGTAATGCCCACCCGATCTAACTTTAGCTTACCAGACGTAGTTGTACTTACCTGACCTTTAATACCTACTACCGCATTTAATTGAAGTAAAGCAAGTGTAGTTTGGGGATCAGTAAGACTTATAGAACCATTTTGAATACCAGCAACAACCGCAGCAGGTAAAGCAGATGCATCTACCTTTAGCCCAACACTCAAAGCAGTCGTAGGATCTACGGCAGCTTCAATTACTTCATTCATTTTTAAAACATCTGTCCAGGTAGTTTCGTCACCAAAAGTTTCATATCGAAATATGTCCTTGCCCTCGTTAACCAATGCGGGATCCAATGCAGGTAAATTCAAGTCGCCTTCACCTGCATCCGGGCGATGGTCGTTATCCGTTTTTTTACAATCAGACAAGGAAATGACTATAAGCGAAACCATTCCTAAAAGTGTCAATTTTGCCCTCATAATATTATTCTATTTAAATGTTTGTAAGTAATGTGAAACATCTTTTCAAAGCCTTTAAATAATTAGAGTAAGTGATGTTTACGTAGGTTACAAAAAACAAAAAATAAAATTGCACTATTGTGACATTGGGCTAAGAATGGACATCTCAAATGACTAATGGAATTCTGTTGTTGATCATAAGGGGATATAAGGCATAATACAGTCGCCGCTTTAGCGTCATTAAAATGCTTCCTTAACAATATGACTTTCCAAAATACCCAGAGAAGACAAGTGCTTTTCTACTGCCTGCATCATTGGTTCAGGCCCGCATAAATAGAAGTATTGAGAATGTTCGTTTGTATGCTTTTTTATCAGGTCTGCCGAAATAAAACCGTACTCATAATTTGTGACATTTTCGTCAGACAGTATGTTAATGAAATTGTCACCCAGGAGTTGGCGGAATTTGTCTTCGAGAATAATATCGGCTTGGGTTTTGTTGGCAAAAATGAGCTTGTTATTTCCGATGCTGTTTCCCTTTTCAAGTTGCTTTAAAATGGAGATGAAAGGCGTAACACCTGCACCTCCCGCAATAAAAATGCCTTCACCTTTATATGTTATGTCACCAAAGACATCATGAATGAACAATTCATCTCCTTTGCTAAGTGACAGTAGTTGCGCTGTAACTCCGTTGTGTGAAGGATATGTTTTAATGGTAAATTCAATATACTCATCGTCAGGCAGAGAGGTGAATGTAAATGCCCTCAACTCTTGTTCCCAGTCTTGCTTACTTATGGAAATATCCACCGCCTGCCCAGGCTGAAAATCTATCGTTGTCGGTTTTTCAGCGATAATCTTAAGTACATCATGTGTAAGATGCTCAATTGAAATTATCTTAACTCGTTCCATATGAATTATCTTTTGTTGTAAATATGGGATAGAAATTCCTGCCTGAAAATTTCGTTTTCAAACTGTCCCGAATACTGAACGGTATGTGTTATGCTGTCGGTATCTTTAATGCCCCTTGAAGCAACGCATAAATGGTCGGCTTCAATAACAACCGCCACATCATCATGCTGCAATATTTCCTTTAAGGCTTCCGAAATTTGAACCGTCAGCCGTTCCTGTACTTGTGGACGTTTGGCGTAATACTGTACCAACCGGTTAATTTTTGACAACCCGATAACCTGGTGGTCTGGAATATAAGCAACATGCACCTTTCCAATTATCGGAACAAAATGATGCTCACAATTAGAATACAACGTAATGTCCTTTTCAATCAGCATTTCCTTATAACCGTATGTATTTTTAAAAAGGCTGATCTCGGGTTTATTATTTGGGTTTAATCCGGTGAACATTTCCTTTACAAACATCTTTGCAACACGCCTTGGCGTTCCGCACAAGCTGTCGTCGGAGAGATTAAGCCCAAGCGTGTGCATTATTTGAGCAAAATGATGTTCTATCTTTTGTATCTTTTCGCTATCGCTTAATTCAAAAGCATCGCTGCGAATGAGGGTATCTAAAATGGTTTCGTCTAATTCCGTATTTCTCATTTCCCGTATTTAATAATCAGAGTCATTGATTTTATTCATTACGTTTTCTACCATTGGGTCACAATAAATCAAATTAAACTCAAATAGTTCGTTGGCAGAATAGGCGCTTTCTATATCTCTTCGTAACATTAGTTTTGCTCTACTCAACCTAACTTTTACATTTGCTTCGCTAATGCCTAGCATTTCTGCTGTTTCTGAAACATTTAGTCCATTTATTTCACGTAATGAAAAAACCATCCGATAATCAAAAGGGATTTTCCGAAGAGCGCTCTCGATAATATGTCCCAATTCTCTATTTTGAATTACCTTCTCAGTATCGTTATTCCTATTACTAAACATTGGCGTCGAGTGTTCGTTTACATCTTGCATCATTTCGTTTTTAAAACTTGCCTTCCCACGTTTTCTGTAACAGTTATTCATCATAATCCGGATGATCCAGGTTTTAAAATCGGAACGACCTTCGAACTGTAACAAGTTCTTATACGCATCAATAAAGGTTTCCTGCATTAAATCCTGAGTATCCTCGTGATTGTAGTTATACGACCTTCCGATTTTATACAAGTAAGGATTAAAGCGTCTGACTATAATTTCATAGAGCGCCTTTTCCCCATCTATAACCCGTGTAATAACCTCCGCTTCGGTAAAATTCTCTAAATTGATCATACCTACGCAACGATTTTAGATATTCTTGCCATTGATAAGGCTGAGATCGCCATTACAAGATCACGTATTGCTACATCTACATAACTGAAACCTGCTAACAATGTCAGTGCCACAACTGTCAGCCACCCTGCAACGATATAACCACCAATTTCAGCTTTTCTCAGTACAATGATACCGGCTCCAATCTCGATAATGCCGACAATCATCATAAATGCCGAGCTAGAAAATGGCAAAAGACTTACAATCGATGGATTAGCGTATTGTTCCCAATTGGTCAGCAAATTGGTGAATTTGTCTGCCCCCGCAACTATCGGAACAATAGCAAAAGTGTACTTTAATAGATTATATGTTTGTTTCAATGCTTGTTGTGAATTATATGATTCCATTCCTTTATTTGGTTGATTGTTAATTTATTAGAACTTTGGAGAACTGTTTTGATAATCCATCTGAATAATTGTCAGGGGTGAGCATGTAATAAGCGCCTCTTCGAAGCCGACAAAACGAGAGCGTGTAGCTCAGGAGGTTAACAAGATAAGCAATGATATATAATTCACTTCTAATATAGATTCAGTATCCTTCGTCATTCAGTTGAGTTTTTTATATTTATTAGAGTAACCAAAGCATGGAAAGGTTACAAAGAGTGCAGAAGTGCCTGGGGGTTGGGTAACCATGACTGGATTGCCCGGCATGGCGAACTATAATACAGCGCTATTTGTAGTTTTTGTGTACATCAGCTTGCCCATAGGCTTCTTTCTTCCGGGATCCTCCAATACTTTTCACCTTTATGATTATCAATACTGTCAATACAAGTAGAATGAAAAGTTCAGTGAGTATTGCAGTAAAGTATTGCTGAGATGTATTTACAGGATGTTTTATTCCTGTAGGCTTCCCACCAGGCGATACCTTAGCAGCCAAATTACCGACTTCCAATACAAGTAGTAAGGTGAAAAATGATTTTAAGCGCAATTTTTTTTCTTCTTGTTTTTGGTTTGCGCCCAGTGACCATAGTATTCGGCAACAAAGAGCAATGACACCTAGTAGCACGACAATGAGTAGTAACAATCCATAGGTCTCCATATTTAGTTGACGGGGGTTATTGTTACCAGACTGCCCTATGGCACACAGTCGTTCAGGTATCAATAATGTCATACAGACAACTAACCCGACCCAAAACCTTTTGAGTGCGCGTATAGTATTGTTCCAAGCGCTTCTTATCATGGTGTTGATTTAAAAGAGACTTTTTTTGTTACAGAGGCTCCTTCGTGGTTAAGTTCAGTCTTTATATATACTTCTAGATCTGCTGCTTGGGAAAGTGTGTCAATCCAAACCTCATTGACCTGCAGTTCTTTCGCATGGGTATGACTATTGGTTTCAAATAGGGTGTCTGAAGACTGCTTATTCACAATAATTACTTCGTACCCATGAAGATTGACATCCCCTTTTATCTGTGCTTGTATTGCCACTTCCGTCCCACCCTTGATTTCTTGCCTCGGCTGGGGATTTGTTATAACTATTGTTGCAGTTGGCTGCTCTGCTGTAGGCTGTTCTCCTTTTTTACAGGCGCAAATGACAGACAGTAATAATATGCCTGTTAAAAATAATATGCGTGTCATTAAATTCTTATTGATTTTGTTAGAATAAAAGTTGGATACCTGTTTCAACTTTGAGACCAGCCGAAACCCAATTGTCAGAATACGCTTGTACCATCGGTAAACTGGCGCTTGCATTAAATCCAATACGTTTATAAAATGTCTGAAGCCCCAATGCGGCAAATACAACTTTGCCTCCGGTCATATCGTTCAACCAATGCTTACGGTAATTTTCAAAGTCTTTTGCATAGCATTCAATTCTAATACCTGCAAGGGGCAGTACGCTATAACCTTTTCCAACTAAAGTATGGTATCCTAAAATGGAGACAGCGAACCTATTGCCGAATTTGTACGACTCCATATTTGCTGTATTGATGGTATAGTTGCCGTCAATACTTAATCCTGTCTTTTTATATTGCACGGAATAGTTAAGATTAGTAATGACATCCCACGATCCCGTTCCCGGTTGCATATTGGGGAGCCCTTCGCTTCCTTCAACCCGCACATAATTACCTGTTGGTAATTTAATACCACCTCCCAATTGCAAACTGTGCTTCCATAGTGGGTTACAGTCATCAGCTCTGACCAATCGATAATTAGCAATCATGGAGAGGTCTCCAATCCCATTGATGATCGCTGGATATCCATCATGATTCGATTTATTGTATGAATACGGTAGGAACGCATATAACTGTATGCGTTTACTTATAGTGTAGCGTCCCCATATCTGTAGACTCTTGTAATGATCGGAAGAGCGCTTCTCACTGATGTGGTCTATATCTTCATGTCTTTGAAAGGACTTAGATAAATATTGGATGCCGATAAAATGTTTATTGAACTGCGGTAGTACACCCAGATTCTGACTGTTGGCAGAACCTCCGCATACATTACACGCATAGAGTAGACCTGGCGTTATTGCCAGCACGATTGACAGGAATGACTTCATGTAATATCTAATTAGAATTGACGTGGTAATATTAGAGAAGGCCTCGTTCACTAAAATGGTTAATTCTGAGACAGATGATGCTGAAAAGGTAGCTGCCTAAGCTTGTGCAGGCAGCTAACCTCAACAGTTTCTTATCACAAACCTATTCTACAGCGATTTTTCCTTTCATAGTGGGATGCAGTGTACAATAGTAATTTGAGCTTTGCGTGACGGTCATTGACCACGATTCTTCAGCAGGTAGTGCAGATGACGTCCATGTTTTACCCGGATCATCAGTAATATCGTGTGTTACGAGGTCATGATTGACAAATGTGATTTTATCGCCTTTGTGAACTGTTATTTCCGCAGGTATAAATTTCATTTGCTTGATCTCGATTGTATATTCCTGTTGCTGTGGCGCATCTGCTCCTTTCTCTTTTGAGTTATCACGTCCTGTCGGTTCACAACTTATAAGTCCCGCTGACATTACTGCAATCAATAGCAGGCTTCTGAAGAAATATGACCTGCTCATCATTTATAGTTTTTTTGCACCATTTCAGCGTGGCCAAGATGGGCCTTAAGTGCTGGCAATACATTTTGTAGTAATTGTTTCAATTCTGCGTTATCTGTTTCAGGTATCAGCAAACCTTCTACGGCGTCAATTACTGCTTTATGGTAGGCTACTTCATTGTCGATGTATGCTTTATTGAAAGCCTTCCCAGATTTGCCACTGAGACTTTTCTTTGTTTTATCTGCGTTCGCCAAGAGTTTTTGACTTACCGCATTGTCTTTAGGTGTAACTCCTAATTTCTTGGCCAACGCCGCCGCTTGCTCTATTACTGCAGTATGATCACGTTTCATTGTCTCTGCAAACTTGATCACCTCTCTGTCCTTAGATTTCTTAATGGCGATATCGGCATATCCAATATCGATTTGATTTGCTACAACGGCGACATGGGCAACCTCAGGATCTGTAAGCGATGGATTGCTTTGTGCCATTACCGGACTGGTTGCCGTAAATAGCACGAATGCAATAGTAAGAGATCTCATCAATGTAGGTGTCATTTTTTTCATTATCATTTTCTTTAGTTTATTATTAGAGAAGTCATTGTTGAAAAAGGTTACAGAAATTCTCGTACATTTTTCAAAGATTAGAGCATCCGGCGATACTGAGGATCAGTGGCAAGGCGACAGCAGCCAACCAAGCCATCACGATTAATGCAATAATTTTGTAAAAAACCAGACAACGATGCTTCCGATTATCTCAATCAGACAGGCTACCTACGAAAGTGGATGATGCTATCGGCAGTATAGTTTTCATCTTACCAGATGTGACAGGATCCGTCCCTCATGTCATGCAGCATTTAGATATTTCTTAATCTCAGGTGGGAAGCCATGGCCGTAGTTTTTTAATTATTAAAATCCAACTATATTAGTTTTAATAATTAAAGATATATTTCAAATGCTCGGCCAATTTGGAAGAGCGAAACCAAAGCTGTTCGTTAAGTTCTCCGGCCATGCATCAAAATGTGATTTGACCTCTTGCTCATATTGATGGCAATAATAAGGTCTTAAAGTCGCAGTCAATCCCTTATACAGACTTTAAGGCCAAAGAAGCGACGGTATGGTGCGTTGACGGCATCATCTTACTGCCGAGTGAATACTGAATTAGGTTAAGCTTGTTTAAAATGATTATTGTTGCAGCTTTGAAAGGGTAAATTGATCATAGAATGGAAGATATAGAAGTTGTTATACGGGAGCGTCACTTAGGTTGATAAAGAATGGATAAAGTATAAAAGGGGATACGATCGTATCCCCTCAACTTTAATCCAGCCATCAATAAACAATCATTTATTGTAATTCCTGTCTATGCATCTCTCACTGAGAAAAACACCATTCTTGTAATACTGTTCGTAAGTAACGGGTTGTTGCTTGCCTAATGTTTCAAACCTCTTTCCGGTCCCGGCCATCAATAAGCACTTGCCATCTTCTGTATAAAAGGAAATAGGCTCATACTTCCCTTGCCTGTAAACACTTATTTCTTTCAGCTTGCCCGTTTCATAATACTCTTCCCATACACCATCCAGCATGCCTTTGGTACATTGTGTTTTGATAGCCAATACGCCGTTTGTGTGATACAATAGGAATCTTCCATCTTCTTTGTTATTCATATACTCTATTTCGCGAATCAATATATCATTCAGGTAATATTCCCATTTGCCTTGTTTACCCCACGTATCCAAGCATCCTTTCTCCAATATGTGTATCATGGCTAGTGCTAGTTATGTGTTTCAACGGTTTCAGCATCTATCAGTATCTGCGAGCTGAGGCGCTGTTTCACAAGGCGCTTCTTCGCCATATTGCCCCAGCCCATTCTTGCAGAAATGCTATCGAATATCTTATACATCACTGGTACCACTATCAGCGTAAGGAACATAGATGAAATAAGCCCCCCGATGATAACCCATGAAAGACCATGCTTGATGGCGCCCACACCACCACTGGCAAATGCTATAGGCAGCATACCGAATACCATGGCTATGGTTGTCATCAATATGGGGCGAAGACGTGCATGGTTTGCCCTGATAAGTGCCTCGTTCGTGCTGTAGCCTTCTTCTTTACTTTGGTTAGCAAAATCCACCAGCATGATGGCATTCTTTGCCACCAGGCCGAACAACATGATGATACCCATGATGGAGAAGATATTCAGTGTGTTATTGGTAAGTGCCAATGCAAGGAATGCACCAATAAGCGACAGCGGCAGCGAGAACATTACGACCATAGGTTTCATATAATCATCGTACAGGGCCACCATGATGAGGTACATCAGTATCACCGAGAGCAACAGTGCTACACCCAGTGTGCTGTTCGAGTCTCCCTGGTTCTCTGCATCACCACCGAATATGTAATTGACACCGGCAGGGCGTTGCAGTTTTTCAAGACGCTTAGAGAAGTCGGTAGTCACATCGCCTGAAGGACGACCTACCACTTGTGCCTGTACGTTTACAGACGATTGCTTATCCCTGCGTTCCAGCCTGCTGGGGCCTGATGACTGCGTGATGGTAGCAAACTGAGACAGCTTGATATTCTCGCCCTTGCTATTTACAAATACTACATTCGATACATCTTCTACATTCTTACGATTGAAATTATCGTAGCGCATATTAATGTCATATTCATATTCGCCCTGGCTGAATTTCAAACGACTATCTTCCGCCGTACCTGAGAAGGCAGTTTGCAGTGTACCGCCTACGGTTTCCATATTCAGGCCCAGTGCTGCCATTTTATCCCTGTCGATAGCAATATGTACTTCAGGGTTACCTTCTTCCACTGAAAGTTTAACGGCAGTAGCACCATCTATCTGTGCCAGTACGCCCTGTGCTGTTTTTGCAAACTTCATGGCACTATCCTGTGATGTACCGGTTACTACCAGGTCGATAGAAGCACGGTCGGCGGTACCCAGTATGTTTACCGGTGTGGTTTTCACTTTAGCACCTACCAGTATAGCAGAGAGGTCTTTCTTCAATTTGGCAGCATACATGTTAGATGGCTCCAGTCGCTCTTCTTCCGGCACCATGGTTACCGTTATTTCAGATTTGTAAGGTGTAGCACTGGAAGCCCCAAAACCATCTTCACTGCTTTGGCCTACTGTAGTGGTAAGTGAGCGTATCTGGTCTTGTTTTTTCAGGTAGGCTTCCGCCTTCATAGTAGCCTGGTTGGTTTGTTCCAGCGATGCATCTTTAGGTAGCTCTATCGCTACAATGAATTGTCCGCGATCGCCCTTAGGAATAAACTCGCCCCCTATGAAACCTGCACCTATCAGGCTGAAAGAAGCTATCAATAATACTACTACCGATACCAGTGTTACCAGCTTATGGTTCAACGACCATTTCAGCAAACCTGATATCCATTCGGTAAACTTATCCAGTTGTTTTTCAAAACCCAGTATCACACGTTCAAACAGGTTTTTACCTGTAAGATGTTCCAGCTTGCCGAACCTGGATGAAAGCCATGGTACTACCGTGAATGAAACCAGCAGGCTCAATGCGGTAGCTACCACAACGGTAAGGCAGAACTCGCGTAGGATATTTGATACCAGCCCTGTAGTAAGTGAGATAGGCAGGAACACCACGATGATAACAAGCGTGATGGATGTAACCGTAAGCCCTATCTCTGATACGCCATCCAGCGCTGCACGTACTTTGTTTTTACCCATTTCCATATGCCGGTAAATATTTTCCAGCACCACGATGGCATCATCCACAAGGATACCTACCACGAGTGAAAGCGCCAGCAGCGACATCAGGTTTAGCGAGAAGCCTAATGCATACATACCTGCAAATGTTACGATCAATGATAGCGGTATCGATACCATAACGATGAGCGAGTTGCGAACGCTATGCAGGAACAGTAGCATAACACCTGCCACCAGCAGAATGGCAATGAAAAGGTCTTTAATAACATCGTTGGCAGATTCCAGTGTGAATTCTGAAGCATCGGAAGCTACTGCCAGGTGCAGTTTTTGCTGCCCGTATTCTTTTTCTATAGAGGTTATCTCTTTATGCACAGCTTCACTCACTGCCACGGCGTTAGCATCCGATTGCTTTTGTATCTGCAGGATGATAGATGCAGCCCTGTCCTGCCTTGCCAGCCTTTCCGGTTCTTTTGCGGCATCCTGCACATCGGCAATATCCTGCAGCCTGATGGGCGCACCGCTTTGTGCTGTAGATACCACGAGGTTGCGCAGCATATTCACATCCTGGTATTTGCCCGAAAGGCGCACCAGTATCTGGTTGTCTGTAGTTTTTAGTTTACCGGTAGGGTAATCTACATTGGCATTGGTTATTACATTTCTTACTTGCAGTAAAGACAAGTGTGCTGCATTCAGTTTATCTGCATTTATGTTTATCTGTATTTCCCTTTCCTGGCCGCCTATGATATTTACCTGTGCTACACCCGGCATGCGCGACAGGCGTGGTGCCAGTCTTTGGTTGATGAGGTCATAAAACGCGGTCGCCTCCATATTGGCAGTAGCCGAAAGGGTTACTACCGGCAGGTCATCCAGCGAGAATTTATTCAACGATGGTGTTTTAGCATCTGAAGGCAGCGATGATACTACTGCATTTATCTTACGTTGTGCATCCTGCAGGCTATAGTCTACCTTGGCTGTTGGGTTCAGCTCTACCGTTACAATAGATACCCCTTCCAGCGAGCGTGATGTTAGCTTCTTAATGTTTTCCATAGAAGACACGGCATCTTCTATTTTCTTTGTAACTGTATTCTGCACCTCATCAGGGCCTGCACCGGGATATACGGTTGATATCGTGATGGCATTGGTGGCAAACTTGGGCAGTAGCTCATAGTTGAGCGAGCGATAGCTTATGAACCCGAGTATACCCAGTATGGTGAAAAGAACCACTACGAGTGTAGGCCGGGTTATTGATATTTTTGTGATTTTCATTTTGTCGTTAGATTATTGTTGCTCAACAATAGGAGTTCCGTTTACCAGATTTACCTGTCCGCTGATGATGACTTTCTCACCTTCATCCAGACCGCTTTTTACTTCTACTTTATCGCCAAACACGCGGCCCGATATTACTTTTCTGTACACCGCCTTTCCATTCTGTGCTATGTATATCTCATTGCTATTGATGCCTGCATAGAATGCGGCACGTGGTATGAGCAGTGCCGGCGCCTGTTGCGGCAATTCGAATATGGCAGAGCCATACATGCCTGCTTTCAGCGCATTGGCAGCATTATTAGCCACTTCTATTTCTACAGGATAGTTTAATGAAGCATCGCCCTTTGCAGCGATGAAGGTTATCTTGCCGGTATAGGCAGCATCCGGATACACGGCGGTAGATACTTTTACCTGCTGTCCTGCTGTCAACCTTACTACCTGTGCTTCCGGTACATTTACTACCAGCTTCAGCTTCGATATGTTCACTATCTCGAACAGCTTAGTGCCGGGTGATAGGTAAGAGCCTACTTCCACATATTTATTGTTTACAATGCCATCTATGGGTGCTTTCAATATGGCATTCTGTGCATTTTTCTGCGCCTGTACAAACCTAGCCTGTGCAGCTTGGTATTGCAGCTTCATATCGTCTACCTGCTTTTGTGTAACACCACCGGTTTGCAGCGCTTTTTCATAGCGTTCCATATCTGTACGGGCAGCATTTATACCGGCACGTGCATTTTCAAGATCGGCACCGGCTACCTGGTTGTCTATACGTGCAAGGGTTTGTCCTTTCTTTACAACAGAACCTTCTTTTACCAGCAGCTCTACGATACGGCCCGATGATTCGGCCATAAAGTCTATTTGCTCTATGGCTTCAAAGTTTCCATTGGCAGTAAACTGAGGCTCGAAAGCGGTAAGTGCTGCAGTTTGCATCAGTACCGGTACAGCGCCCGATGAACTTTGCTTTACAATGTTTGCCTTCTCTGCATTTTCTTTTTTTATTACTGTTCAGCTTCCATACGATGAGTGCCAGAACAGCCGCAGCTATGATGATATATAAGCCAACCTTTTTCATTGCTATTTATTGATGTTGTTGTTTATTGATTATTGTAAAAGTGAACGCAGGTTTCCGGATGAACGCATGGTTTCCAGCTCTGCCAGTTTATAGTCGAGCAGCGCCTGCGTATAGCTGTTTTGTGCCTGTATGTATGAGTTTTGTGATTCCAGCAGGTCTGTAAGGCTGGCTAAGCCCAGGTTATAATTGGCCTGGCTGGAGCTGTATACTTCTGTTGCCAGCTGTGCATTTTGCTGTTGTGCTTTGATGGCACTCAGGCTATATACTATCTGCTTGCGCGCACTTTGATAGCCTGCCTTTAGCGATAACAATGTACCCTCGCGTTTTTTTACTAATTCCAGCGATTGTATGTTGCTACGCTTGGTTCTGGCATCGCGTGCCAAACCATCGAATAAAGGAATGTTGAGGCGTGCACCAAAGGCACCCATGCTATACCAGATATCGCCACCACCACTTTTGAAGAAAGAACTAAAATCGTTCGTTACACCATTATAGTTATAGTTTGCAAAGGCGCTAAGCTTAGGATAGTTTTCTGCCCTGATGGCTTTGGTCTGCAGATTTTGCAGTCTTATCTGTGCATCCAGCAAATGTACTTCCGTTCTGTTCTCTATGTTGTAATCATCTGCTATTGTAAAGTTTTCAGCCTGTGTTGCTATGCTGTTCAGAGATATATCTTCAATGTCTATATCATTTTCTATAGGCAATCCTATCAGTACCTTCAGGTTTGCCAGTTGAATGGCTTCCTGGTTCAGCTGTTGCAGGCGCTGTGTTTGTGCATTCGTCAGGTTTACTTTTATCCTGTCGAGGTCTATCTTTTTGGCAAGTCCATTATTATACTGCCCTTCGGTAGCGCTCACAATACGGTTGAGGCGAATGATATTGCTATCCTGCGCACGTATCTGCTGACGAGTTGCCAGTATTTTATAGTAAGCCTGTGCTGTTTGGTTGATAACGTCTTCTTCTGTTTGCCTTGTGCTTTGCCTGTAATATTCCCTGCCTGCCTGTGCTGCTTTCAGTGCCGTAAATACAGAGGCATCAAAAAGTGTCTGGCTGACATCTGCGCCTATAGCTGTGCTGTAGATGTTACCAACGGGTAGTACCCGGTCGGCAGTAACACCGGGAAATGTGCCGGCGCTTAGTACCAGCACCTGGCGTTTGTAGTTGTCTGTTACATTGCCCGATGCATTGACCTGTGGTAATGCCCGTGCCCTTGTTTCGCGTACCTGCTGGTCGCCTGCTTTTTCTTCATACCTGCTGATGGCAATATTCTGGTTATTTGCCAATGCCTGCTCCAGGCATTCTTTCAGAGATAGCGTATGGCCTTGCGCCATTGTCCAGAAGGGCGCTGCAACAGCCATGCTTACAGCTATTAAAATCCTGCTGATGTTCATTGATCGTTATTGTTTATTGAATGGTATTTCTTTAATTCTTTTATTCCTTTGGCAGTGCATAGGCCGGATAGGTAGTGCTTATTTACCTGCATCAAAAAGCTATGCAGGTTATCTATGTACTTGCTTTCTTTATGCATAGCTGTAAACAGTAGCATGCGCATACGTGTCGTCATCTCGCTATCGAAGCATAAGTGGTATAAACCCTCTGCCTGGCCACGTTGCAGGTTTTTTATTGTTACATCCTTACCCGTAGCCTGCATAGACTGTTGGGTAGCATCCCACAGTTCCCTATAGTATTTTTCCAGTTCTTCCAGCATATGGTAGCTTATAACAGAGAAAAACAACTCTATGTTAGCTACACCTTTAAATATTTCATCAATAGCATTTTCTGCCACTTTTTGTACTGCTGTATAGTGCTTGCAAATGGTAGTAAGTTTGTTTTCAATAGAGGCTGATACGAGCATCGCTTTGTTATCATAATGGTTGTATAAGGTCTTCTTGGATATACCGCAAGCATGCGCCACATCATCCATGGTAATTACCCGTATACCATATTGATAATAGAGGAGACCTGCCTTTTGTAATATGTAATCTGAAGCGTTCAAAATAGATGATATATCAACTAATAGGATAAAAAATATTTATAGCCCTGAAACATATTTTTCGCATTTTTGAAGCAATCTTTCAAAAACTGTGCGCTCTTCAGCAGACAGGCAGCTAAATACCAACTCATCCAGCTTAATGATCTCATGAGCTATTTTTTCTGCTAGTGTCTTTCCATCCTTGGTCAATTGAACCATTTTCTTTCGTTTATCAAATGGATCCTGGGCAGTTATTACGAAGTTCTTACTAGTAAGAGATGTGATGCTGCGTAATACAGATGATTTGTCTCGGCCGGATATATCCGCTATTTCTTGTTGTGAGACAGTTCCTTTGAAATAGGGTATCATTAATACAGGAAATTGTTCTACCTGCAGGTCGATACCATCCCTGTTGAAATACTTATTAGTTTTATTCGCAATGATCTTATGAAGCTCAAAAAAGCGAAACATCAACGCCTTATCTCTGATTTCTATCTCAGTCATACTGCAAAGATATATATAGTTGACGCATCAACCAAATTATTTTTTAAAATTAATCACAGCTTTTTATGATTGGATAATTTTAAGATTTTAATGGACTGGACAGTGAGGTAGGGCTCCAATGAAGCAACTAATTGTTTTAAGAATACCCCGTTTCAGCTACAAGAATATCTGATTTATTTTTATTAAAGATTTTCAATAACATCCCTATATCCTCTTCCAATTGGGATAGGTACACCATTCACTTCAACTGATTCTGCTGTATAGGATTCCAGTTTATGAATTGAAATGATAAATGAGCGGTGAATGCGTTTAAAAATAATGCCGGGCAAAAGGTCTTCTATTTCATGCGTACTCATTCGTGATATAAATTCATTATTCTCAGTGACCACCTTTATATATTCCCGTTGACTTTCTACATACAAGATTTCAGAAAATAAAATTTTCACTTTTTTCTTTTGTACGGTAAGAAATAAGTAATCCTTTGCTCCACTCATTTCAGGTATGGACTGAATACTGTTATTAGTAGGTTTTACTTTGTTTATAGCAATTAAGAAGCGCTCAAATTCAATAGGCTTCAGGAGATAATCTGTTACATCCAGGTCAAATCCTTCTACGGCATATTGGTGATAAGCAGTAGTAATAATAACCGCAGTTTTTTGGGAGAGCGTCTTTAAAAAGGCGATTCCTTTTAGTTTTGGCAGGTGAATGTCTAAAAACATCAATTGCACTTCATTGGTGCGTAACCATTCTGTTGCAAGTATGGCATCCTTAAAGGCGCCCTCCAATTGCAAAAAAGGCACTTGCGCAACATAGTCCGATAGTATTTTAACGGCAAGCGGTTCATCCTCTATTATTATGCATTTTATTTTAGACATTGCTTGTTAAATTGATTCTTAATGTTGATGTAAAAACAGCGTTCTCTTGCCCTACAAACAAATCATAATCTTTATAGAGTAATGCTAACTGCCTACGCAAATTAGAAAGCCCAATATTTTCTTTCACCTGTTGTGTGGCAGTAGTTTCTTCTGTTGAATTTTTTACAATAAATAACAATTGTTGTTGCTTTACAGTAAGGTCAATGTAAACAAAAGGCTTATTTCTTGTTTCTGAAACGCCATGCTTAAAGGCATTTTCCACTAATGGGATAAGCAGCAAAGGCGGCAACGGTTGTTTTGAATTTTCAATATCGGAATTCAGCTTAACAAGCAAAGAGTCATCATAACGAAGTTTTTCAAGGGCAAAATAATCAGTTACTATTTTCAATTCATCATCTATTGTTATAAAATCATCTCCGGTTTCGTACAGCATAAAGCGCAAAATTTTAGATAACCTCAAAATTGATTCAGGAGCCAGATCGTTTTTATCTCTTGCTAATGAATAAATATTGTTTAGTGTATTAAATAGGAAATGAGGATTTGTCTGGGCTTTTAAATAGTTCAATTCGGCTTCTTTTTTTTCTATTCTTAATTTACTGTTTTTTTCTCTAAGCCTGATATTGTTGTAAACAGTCCGTGCTATTGCAAAAAAAATGATACACGAAAGGCTAAATGTTCCATGGAAAGCCACATCGTTTAAGAATGGGATATCGGGAGGCGAATAGTTTTTGTAAACACCCAATTGTATCCATAACAGGCGCCAACCGTACAATCCGAATGAATAAAATATAATAGCTACAAACAGAAAGAAGAATGCACGCTGATTATTTTTGCATGGCCACCTAAATAAGGGTAAAATCTTCTCAAATAAAATATAGTTGAGTACTGTAAGATAACCAAATAGGAAAATACTGTTGATCAGTCTGCGAAAAAAAGTTTCTCGGTTTTCAAAAAAATCAACGAAAGAATACAACAACAAGAAGCCTAAACCCGTGTATAGGTAAAACTTAATTAGTCTGCCATCTATTTTTTTTTTCATTTCTGGATTTGTACCGTAAAATACCCCAATATTGCCTATTTAGTTACTAAGTCTATGAAAGAAACATTGTCGTCAACAAACTACTTGATTGTGTGAAGCAATCTCTTTAAAAACAGCAACACTCCTCTTCGTTTATCACCTCATTGAGGAAAATTTGCCTTCTGTTTACAAGAAACCGTTTTTCATTGATGCACCATTCTGGTGAATAACTATTTATTCAAATTTGCATTTGAACTATTATTCTTCATGCAATTTTTCCAAGTCAAGCAACGGAAGAATTACAAGACAATTTTCTCTTTATATAACATGTCTAAATTTTTAAAAAATGAAACTAATTAAGACGTCCCTTTTTATTGGATTAATCATTCTACTTGCTGCCTCTTGCAAAAAAACAGATTCGAACACTGATAATACTTATCCCAAACAAGTAAGTATTACCTACAGGGTTAGCAGCACAACAACTAATAGCTTGGTATCAATAGCGTATGATAACGAAACCGGAGGGCAGATTAACGTTAACAATCCTACATTACCATTCACGAAAAGCATCACAAAGACTGTAAATAAAAACAATATTATAACCCTTGGATATTTCGTTAATCCTGCTCAAACCGTAAAGCTGGAAATTTTAGTCAACAATGAGGTTGTAAAATCTCAGGAATATACCTCACCCAACTCTGCAATGTCCTATACTTTTCAATAGGGGGGGAAAGCTACACACGATTGGCATTAAAACTTTAATAGAAAATTATAGTATAAATGTGTTTTCCGTAACAGGAGAAAAAGAGGCTTTATTCCGGGAAACATACTTTACAACGGCACATGGCATTCCGACCACATTTTAATAATTTAAAATAAACATATTAAACTCTTACAAAAGGAATTATGAAAAAGACCGTTTTCTTATTATTACTTGCTATGGCAGCTTTCATCAAGATAAATGCTCAAATGATATATAGTTTTAGCTTTGCTTCTGCTCCTTATGCAACTCTTTCAGGAGGGGTTTCATTTCACTCGGTTTTATCCGATACCATTATCAAAGCAGGATTTCCCGTAGAAATTAATGGTATTACCAATGACACCCTTTTTTTACGGTTGCCATTTGCTCAAATAAATACCTATAACTCCATTTCTTATTCACTTGGTTTAAAGTCTTTTGGTGCGGAGCAATTAAATGGTACTCATGAATATTTAATCAGTGGTACTGTTGGGAACCGAATACTAAAACTCCAGTTTAGCAATATTAAATTTAGCCACGACTTTACCGGGCTGGATTTTATAGACTATCAGGTTTGGTATTATGAATCCGACAAATCGATTGAAATTCACTTTGGGCCAAGTAGCGTGACTAATCCGCAGAGCTATTTCGTTGTTGGTGAAGGAGTAAAAAATGGTGCTGCCATCGGGTTCGATAATTTATGGCTTACGGGAAGCCCTTCCAATCCTACCACAACAGCATTACACGGAAGCACCTTAAACGGCACTCCTCCATCAGGCACTATTTATAAATTTGGGGTATCTTCTACCAATTTGCCGGACAATATAGCTAAGACAAAATACCCAAACCTGGTACACCCCAATCCCGTAAGTGATATGCTATACTTTTCAGAAGAGATGATTAATTACGACTATGTCATTTTTGACGTAACCGGAAAAATATGGCTGGAAGGGCATACAAAAGCGGCCCCGTTAAACATTAGCAGCCTGGCAAAAGGGAGCTACTTTATAAAACTCATCAATAATAAGAAAACCACCGCTACACAAAGCTTCATTAAAATATAATATACCTGGCATGAAAAGATCGTTCAGAATTTATTTAACCGTCATCACCCTGTCAGTATTCTCATTTTCCTGCAATAAAGAAAGGTATATTGATGCACCTGGAAACTTAGTACCCAAAACAGTTGTTCAGGGTTCTACGCTATCTTCTATTTCAGTTAACGGTGCTTTGCTGCATTCCCAAGCTTTTGGCCCGGAGGACAGTACATTAATTATATGTATTCATGGCGGACCTGGCGGTGACTACCGTTATATGCTTAATTGTAAAACCCTCGCAGCAAAAGGTTATAGGGTCGTGTTTTACGACCAAAGAGGAGCCGGGCTTTCCCAAAGATTTCCCAAAAGTTGGTATAAATCCCAAGGCAGCGATGCCATCAATAAAATATTTTACGATGAATTGAGAGGCGTGATAGCTCATTATAAAACATCTGCTTCGCAAAAAGTAATTCTATTAGGGCAATCCTGGGGGGCAATGTTGGCTACAGGATATAGTGGTAAATATCCTACCGATGTTGATGGCTTAATTGTAGCCGAGCCAGGTGGTTTAAAATGGGATGATGTAATTGATTATATTTCCGAATCAAGGTCGTTCAAGTTGTGGGGTGAAACCTTAAATGATGCCACTTATATAGACCAGTTTATGACTGGCAAAGAAGACCAGCACGAGATTTTGGATTATAAAGCAGGCTTGATTGGTTCTGTAAATACAATAGTTGGCGATGTTTGGTCTGATTTGGGCAATAATGCGCCTTCATACGTTGCGTCCCGAAGCGGCGCCGTTGTTAATGCTGCATCGTATGAATTGGGGCAAGATTTCAAGCCCGATTTTTCGGCTGGTATCAATAATTTTTCTACCCAAACACTTTTTATATATAGCTCTAACAATAAAGCCTATCCTGATAGTTGGGCAGAAAAAATTTCATCCGCTTATCCCAACAAAGAAATTTTTAAAGCACAGGGGGTAGGTCATTCGGGAATGTTGGATCAGATAGATTTCTGGACAACAACTATGGAGGCTAAAATTATCTCATATATACAATCACTATAACATCACAAATGAAGAAGATTACTATTAAATCAATTATTATAATTGCTGCTTTTTCATTTTTTCAAAAGGAAGTATATGCACAGGTTATAAACTGGGAAAGTATTTCAAAACAAAATATGCATCTGTTACATGTCAATGTGGGAGCAGAATATGGTGTAATAGCTGGGGTTGGTTATCATCACTTAATACCTGCTAAAAGATTTCCTTTATGGATCGGAGGCGAATTCTCGGTGCCATCTGGAAACCAGTTAGCAGATGATGATTTTAAGGTGAGGTTAGGTGTACAAATCAGGTTCGTTGCATTAAATCATTTTCAATTTTCAGCGAGGGTTCAGGGTATAGCAAGGCGCTATCACAATCAGTCTGTAAGACTTTTCAATTTCGGAAGTGATTTAGCCGGAACAATAGGCTATTATCGCAAAAATTGGTTTCTGGGTGCTGAGTCGGGTTTTGATAAAGCCATTGTTACAAACTTTAAGCATAGCGAATGGTACAAAAAAAATATTTACGACAATGTTCAGGACGGCTGGTATGAGCCTGCAACCGGAGGCAATTTTTATTATGGATTGCAAGGCGGCTTTTCTATGAAAAAAGTAGATATTACTCTCAAAGCTGGGAAAGTTCTACAACAGGATTTTAAGTCACAACCATTGCTTCCTTTTTATGGGCAATTTGGAGTGAATTTTAGATTTTAAAATGAGAAGATTAAGTCTTATAATATGATTTAAAGGTGAAAGTTTTGAAGCAAAAAATAGCCATAGATATTACAAATAGCTAACTATTAGTGCCATATTCTTTGTATTTATGACGCTAATAGCAGGAGGAAATGGCTTTCAATGAACAGAATTCCTATTCAATGAAGCGGTTTGGAAAATCTGAATGTTTAAGGCCGAGTGGGAAAATCCTCCAGAGTCATATATCCAGTAACTGAGATAACGTAACCTTCAACGCTTTTGCAATTTTATTCAGGTTGATGATGGATATATTTCTTTCTCCTCTTTCAATATCCGAAATATATGTACGGTCTAAGCCACATTTCTTCGCAAAATCCTCTTGGGACAATCCGGTTTCGTTTCTCAAGGCTCTTATACGTTTACCAACTTTAGTTAAAAGAGTTTGTTCCTGTTTATTGTACTTCTCTGGCATGTAGTAAAAATACAGACTCAGACTATAAGTTACATACGGATAACTAAAAAAGCCCGACCAAGAATAGTCGAGCCCCTATAAACCCTATCACCATGAAAACTTTTACAATTATATTAGATATACGTTATTGATGGAATTAAAATGTTGCTAAAAATATAAAATAAAACTATAAAATAAGGTGCCGATTTTCACATGGCATTTGAGGTCATTTGACCTCTATTTTATCTTATACCCAAGCGTCTTTGCCAGTTTCAAGAATGGTTGGATGTTGGCCAACGTGAACTGATTACATACAATGACAGACCTGTCTTTAAGTTTGATGACTTGTTCAGGCTTTGAGAAGTACCTGCCACCTTTCGGAGCTATCTCGTTCGCAGTTTGTTCATCCTGGAATATACCGAAGCGCTTTAGCAGGTCGTCGGGAAATACCTCTTTCAGTTTTTTGTAGGTAGTGCCCCTATTGTCTGCAACATATTGTGATACGATTGCGTGAACCAAAGGGCCTTTACCGTACTCCTGACCGTTGAATTTGTACTTTGAATTATCTCTACCTCTTGAGATTATTTCAGCGTCTTCGTTTCGTTCTTCAGGCGGATTATCATTTGCTTCCCCGTCATCAATCATCGCGACAGAATACAGTTTCTCGCCGCTTGTTTCATCTTCATGGATTGTACCTTCTTTAACCAGGCGTTTTAGTGTGTTGAATAGTGCCAGTCCTTTTAGGCCTGTTGCTTCTGCGATAGCTTCTTTATTGGAATTCGAATTGTACTCAAGGAAGCTGATTAGTTTTTGAATCGTCTTGTCCATAATCGTTTTTAAAGCGAGTATAGAAGCAATGGGCAGAGAAAAGGAAGTTTTAAGGGCGGTATTTCCGGGCGTTAACGAAATTCCGCAGTTCTGTGGCAAATTGCTTCAGCCCTTATGCTGAATCACTGGATATTTTTAAGCTTTTCCTTAAACAGGTTCCACTGGTCTTGAGCCTCCAGAACTATATCGTTGACGAACTTCCATCGATAACCCGCGTCATTTAACCTATATACAGTTTCGATGTCTAAATTCCTCGTTACGTTTTGCGGGTGTTTCCAACCGATGTAGTGCGGTGTATTCCGGTAGTCCTGTCCAATTTCCTTAAGTATGCTGTTGAATAAATGGAGCATTTCAGGCTCCCGACATACAACTCCCTGCCCATCCCTTGTCGCTGTAAAACCAAAATAAATGCCGTCCCCGTCCTGCGCAACGTGCAGAACTATAACGTAACCTTTCCAATTAATTTTCTCCTTACTTAGTTCATGAGCTTCATACATTCCATAGAGTTCGCTGTATGTTGCATTATGAATCTCGTTGTAAAGTTTAACGAATGCCTGATGACATTCGTTGGCAGTAATAAAACTATTTAAGTTGCTGCTGATGATCTTGTTTATCTCTGTGCTCATATTTTGACTCAAGGTTTGATTCGTTAAGTACTTAATTAGATGTATATATTGAGACATGGTTTCTCTTAGAATAGGGTGTGATACTGCTTCTTTGCGACATAAGTCCAGCCAGTTTAATATGTCGTTTGAATACGATATAGTCTTGACAGAATGCCTGAGAGTTTCAGATTCCTCAGATGAGAGACCTTCATCGGTTGAATTCGCACCATCTAAGGTCAAGTAGAGTAACGTAGCATTCTTGTCATAATTATAGTACCGAAGAAGCTGCCTGTTCTTGTCTACTGTATAAATCTTGTTTTCAATCAGGATTCTTTTACCTGTTGGAGAAACTATGCATATATCTATGCGACCTCCATGCTTATCACCAACCTGTCCGATATATTTTTCTATATGAACCTGTGCACTTTCTGTCTCAAAATCATCGATAAACAACTGCTTAATGAATAAGCTCAAGAATTTATCTTCGAATCCGTGAGCCCCTTTAGGGTTAAGCAATTCAGCAAGAAATGCAGAATGTACTCGCACTTCACTTGCTTCAACCTTTAGTATCCTGAAAATATTAAAGTTCTCTCCGTGCAATACTGAGAGCTCTTTGTGTTTATCTCGTACCAATTGTATTTTGATTAACAGCTCGGATAACGATTCTGCCGACGTCTTTAAGTATGTTTCCATGTTTACAACAATTATTTAATCCACCATTCATCAACGGTGTGAAGTTCTATTTTAGCGCGTGTTATTGCAGTGTACCACCAACGAAACAGTTCATTCGCAGGGATAGCGTACATGCTTTTATCTAAAAACAAGAATACATTTTTCCATTCGCCACCTTGAGATTTATGACAAGTGACGGCATAGCCATATGTAGCCTTTAAGCAATTTATGTAATCGTCCTCCATCATAGCTTTCTTGTATTCTTCAGTGTTTGGTCTGATTCCCTTTTTTCTCATCCGTTTACTAAAGTCCACCATCAATGCCTTTGTTTGGTGCTCAGAAAAGGATGTCTGTTGGGAGTATAAGATGTCTAAGGAAAGTAGAATTTCATGTTCTTGTTCTGAAAGCGCAGCTTTCACTCTTACGCTCTGAAAATGAAGATTTACATGTTGCCTTATTTCCTCGAGAGAAATAACGGTCACAAAGTCACCATTAGTCAATGGCACTTTGTAATTGTTTTGACAGACTAATAAGACATCTCCAATTTGGATAGGTAAATCTAACTTTCCCCACCTATCTCTTCTCATTGCTCGATTTATCTGTTGTACGACCCGGTTACTTCGTGCTATAGCCAACGTTTCGCCTGGCGTACCAGCTTTATAATACTCAACATATTTCCGGAACATTTCAATCTGGGAACTATGCAGTACTATTTGGTTCAAATTTCTCGCAGGTAATTTGGGATAGCGTTCAGGAGGAGGATTTAAAGTGAAATTTCGTACAGCATACGCTAATTTAAGAATATCGTTGTCCGCATTTGTACGTTCTATTGTTTTTAGCATTACGGTAATTGCCACGCGATTATTTTGAGACAGCCAATCCATATCTAACGCAGGACTGAATGATTGTCCTACGGGTGGTAATTGACACGGGTCACCGACAAATATAATCTTGCTTTTACCGGTCGCTTCAAAGAAATCGTGCACGAGAATACCTGACCCAAAGCTTGCGAAATTAGTATCGCTGAGTTCACTTGAAAGCATAGAGGCTTCATCGACAATATAAATCTGTCTTTCTTCGTCAGGAAGCCTCAATTTGAATTGTAAGCGCATTTGACCAAACTTATCGATGGACGCATCGTCCACAATATCGTCCTCATCGCCTTCTACTTTGGAAAATCGGTATAACTCACCATGGACAGTTTTTGCTTCAAAACCGGTTTTACCGCGTAATACAGCCGCAGCTCTACCCGTCGAAGCAAGCATCGTAAAGCTATGGTTGTTCTTATTCAACCACTGCGCCAAATATTGCATCAGAAAGGTCTTGCCGGTTCCTGCGTATCCATTGAGCACGAATGTGTCGGCGATTGGATGTTTGATGAACTTTTGAAGCGCTTCGAAAGCAAACTTTTGGTCTTCATTAAGTGATGGCTTATCGGCCATAATGCTATTTTTATAGGCCTATTAATTAAATGAAAAACCGATAGTCATATGTTTTGCCCTCGAAACGGGACAGTAGATTTCCTATTCTTGCTATTTCATTAGATGAATGTATTGTCGCTGGTAATTTTGTATAAAGGTCAAACGAATTCCAGTTCATTTTACTCAATCCAAGTATTTCTGTAGCTATCGCATTGATGTTTCCTTCGCCATAATGCTTAGTTATTTTCAGTGGCGTTGGGATGCTACGACCACCTAAGTAATATTTATAACTTGGATTTCTAACTGATGGAACAATACCATGTGTCCATAATAAAGCTGAATCTTTGCTTGTAACAAGACATACTCCACGAGACATAGGAAAGCCATCAATCTGTAGTTCATTCTGAACTACTTTCGTTGCGAGGTATCTAACATCTTGCTCAAATGTTATTTCAATCAGGTCAATATCACTAATCCCAGCCATTTTTAAACTATCACAAATTCCATTAATCTCGTCTTTAGTAAATCTGGTTCGTTTGTGCACAACCACTCGTTTTGGAAGTGCGTCCATCGAGTTCAAAAACAATTCTCTAATGGAAACTCCAAATTGAAAGGCATCATTATACGACATAAATGGGTTTGATTGCCTATCTAATGTAAATTCATCTACCTTTGACAATTTGTACTTCAACCCTTCGCCTTGAGAATTATAGATATGACTACATCCTAAAACAATTTTCCTATCATATCGGCTTTGGTCAACACTGTAGCCTATACCAGCAAATGCAGTTGATTTATCTAAGTTTGCTAAAACCCATGGTGTTCTTAAGGATTTTACATAATATGACAGCGACAACCACCAATAAATTTGACATTTCAGATTATCTGATAGAGTATTCTCCTCAATTAATTGTGTTGAAACACCTTTTTGAGCAGCATACGCCTTAATGTAGTCATGTAAGTTAAATGTTTCTCCTTCGTCATCAAATTTTCTATATGCCTGCCATTCATTAGGAATGAAAATCGTAACAATAAGTTGTCTTTCATTAAGAGTCAACTGGTCAATCTTTGTTGTGATTAAACGCGCTAACTGAAGTGCTACACCTTTAATGTCGGATGCGGTATGGCTAATACTTAAATCCGCCCATCTCTCACTGTCGGGCAGAGGTATATTGATTGGTATTTTATAAGAACTTCCAAAACCAGGATAGTCAATAAGATAATCAGGATTTACACCAGCGTTATGGGTTTGATTAATTCCATTCAAAAATTGATAGAACTTATCAGCGTATTGTTTGGGGCAAATGATTCCAACGTTTATATCTGATGAAAACACCTTCCCATTTAGTAGATAGTCAAATGGTCTATTGGCAATCAAACCTCGCATAGGATGGAAATCACTTATCTCAGAATTAGAATTCTTATTTCTAAAAATTAAATCTGGTTCGAGGAATTGTATCCCTTTATACAGCGTTTGTCTTCTGTCATAGTTGTCGGGGATGTTAAATGAATAACTCTTGTTTGGCAGCATTATTTCAGCAAAGGCGTTGTTATTAGAAATTGTAAATGACAATCCACTTCCTGAATTAACAGGGAATTCGAAGTTCAACTTTCCATTTACAAAAATCGTACTACGCCAAAAATTGAGAAACTCGTCATATTTATTGTTAAAAAGCTTCTCAAAATATCGCTTCCCTAATACCTGCCTAATTTCTTTGGGGATTTGCTCTTGGGCATCCAAATATATATCTGGCTTTATTGATAAAAATGCATACGAATTATCAAATGTTATAGATAATTCAATCGCCTTATGAACCGAAATCTTTATGCCATTTATTTCTGTAGAGGCATCAATAGAGCTCAACCATAATCTGCTCTTTTTGTCAGTCATTAACCCACGGATACTACTGATTCCTCTTAAAATCGAAGCCAATACTAACTCCTTAAAAGCGGATACATTTTGAACATCATATTTTGAAATTGGAACTCTGACTATTTCGCTTTTCAGTCTTCCTTTAAAGGCATCATTAATTGCTGATTTTGTGGAAATTGCAAATACTTTTTTCTTAAAGGGAACGGCAACAATCTCATGGTCCTTACATAATTCTCTAATAGTCGCCCATGGCTTTTCTTCTGAAAAATATTCAATTTCGAACTGAAATACTTCCTTGGGGATGGAGATGGGGTGAAGATTACTTTTTATCAAATAGTTTGTACGAGGCACATCTAAGGTAAATGGTACCTTTGGTAGGTCTTCACTTCCCGATGCCTTTAAGATTTCTTGCACTCGACCTGCTAATATTGTGTTCCCTTCAAAGCAGACTTTCGCTAAGTGCAGCATCGTTTTGTCAAATCCATCTGTGCTGACAAAGTATGCTTCTCTATTATTTGCACGTGCAATTTGTATAAGTTCTACTACCTCATCTGAAATATTGTTTCCGTAACCACACCAATAGAGCCTCCCGCTACCTCGTTGACTAAATGCAGACTTTAAGGCAGTCATTAGTGATTTATCTCTTCCACTATAACCGATAATAATAAGGCTTTTGTCGATAATATATCGACGAAGAGACTCAACAAAAACCTCATGTTGGGCATCCAATTCACTACTGGTATTTTTCAATTCGCCATACTTATAATCACCATGCAACGCAATTGATAATAGTTCATTTCGACTTCCATTTCTGTATATACGTTCAACGGAATCTAAAGCTATTTCTATAGGTGTCAAATTCATCTGGTGAGCAGCTTTTACCACTAACCCATCAAAATTTGTAGACCAAATTGAACGTACGATTTCTGCTTCGGCAAGTAACATCAACAATTTATAGCCAACATAAGGCTCTTTTCGTTCAGAAAGGGATTGGAAATACTTTCTTCTGTCATCGGTAATGGGATAAGCCTTCTTTGCGTAAAAAGAATATTCTTCGGGGGAATTTAGCACTGGATAGCCACCCTCATTGTTCAACCAATTTTGAATACTATTCCTAACACTTTCTGCTTTGATATTACTATAAAAATCAGATTGGTTTGGATTTTTTGATGTGAATATATCTTTCTTCCAATCCCAAATGCAATCAGTAGCAGACTGAACTCCAGAACTAATCGATGCGCCAGCGCCTATTAAAAAAGCATGTGTTATATCTTGATTCCTTTTTATGGACCGTATGAAAGCATCATATTCCAATTGAAGGTCCGTAGCACTTTGTTGAGGTGTGGTGAGTATTAGTGTTGACTGTTTTAATGGTTGTGCACCGTTCATATTAGGTAATTCAGAGTTAGAGTACATATGTTTTCAAGCGTAATAAATATACAAATAAATATTTCGTTAACTATTAAAGCATGATTATAATGCTTTTCGATTTGGGATTTTAAGAACACAAGGCATTCCAAGGATTAGAATTTAGACATGAATTAGAAAAATGCTTTTTGCTGACATTAATCATTCTTTTAATCTCTACATGGTCTGGATATATTCAGTGAGTATTGTCGTTTAACTTTAGCATTCAGCAATACTATTCACATGCTAACGTTTGCTCCAAGTCTTCAATATCACTCTATGCCTTTAAATATTATCCAGTCATTTAAAGGTTCACATTGGGGATGCATAAAAAAACCTCATTCTGTATTAGCTGGTGTGAAAGGACTTATGAGGCAGGATGGCAACGGCTTCTCGATAAAGTTTCAGCATGATGTTTTTTCGCAACAGCGAGGTAAACTTGATGTTGGCCAGAGTTACAAAAAAGTAGAGTTCTCGAATAAGAATCATCAAATTATCCTTGAAGATTTCTTCTTAGAAAAGCATTCACCGCCTACATTTAGAGCATCTGTCTCTTTCTTTTATTCAAAGGAGTTTTCAAAAACAAAAGAATATTATTATCGATTGATTGTCCCATTAACCGAAGAAATCAAGTTCCATTACTGTATAGAGGAATGCGGTTTCGCAACTGATTTAGGGTATCGTTCTCGCTTGGGTACAAAAGCCACTATAGATGGTGATACATTACACGTAAGTATCTTGGACAAAGATGAGCAGTATTATTTAGCAATTGAGTCACAGCAAATCCAAAACTACAAAACGTTTTCAGAAAAAGCATTCGCAGTAAAAAACGCATTGGGGTTTATGACAGGTCATCTCGCAGGTAACAAAGGATGGTTTTTTGCGTACTCCAAAAAGGAGATGAAAGAAGTTAAACATTATTACTATTGCGAGCTCAGAAAATCTATTATGAGTAGCTACATGCCGCTTAATAGCAATCCATATGCATATCTTCACCACAGGCGGAAGGCAGCTGATAAATTATACAAGGCAAAGAAGTTAAGGGTGCTTCCAATCGCACAATTTTCGCTATTGTGCCAGAAACTTCATGATTCAGTGGATTTTGCCTCGGCTATTGTATTATTTCTGGAGTCGAGCGTTGCTTCATTGCTTTTCATGCCGGGCGGGTACTCTATAGTATTAGAAAGCTTGTCAGATATAATAATGGGCGAGGTTAAAGACAAAATTGCACCTATACAACCGAAACCTTTTGCAGGAAAAGTACGTAAGTCCCTGACTGACACGATAAATACTTACTCCACAGTAATGCCTGGGAACGACTGGGAGACAATTAAAAAGCGCATCGATAACATAAATCAGCCAACAAACAAAGCTCGCCTTCAAGCACCCTTTAAACGTTTAGGCATAACATTGCTGCCTTTGGACATAGATATTTTAGAAACTCGGAATGACTTTTTGCATGGACGGTTCCCAGATATTACAAAAGCAGGAGATGAAAGACCCTTAGAAAGGAAAAATAAAGATTTGTACTATGCAGCAATACGGCTCTATACTCTAATAGGTTTAGTTGTGTTGAAGTGGATAGGTTTTGATGGTTACATCATCAATCACCCGAAAATTCAACAGGACTTTACCAAGATTAGATTAAAGGAAGGTTACTATAGGATAGTTTAAATGGCATTCTTGCATTGAAAATATGGTTTCGAGTTTTCGGCAAGACCTTCATTTTTAATTTTCGTTTCGATAGAACAAAGGTCTGCTTTTGTGACGTGCGTTTCGTTGAGAACAATATACCGGTATGAGTAATTATCCTGTACATATTTTTTTATTAAGATGTCCGCCTTTAGTTGACCAGATGCTATTGAATTGATTTGGTCTTGTGTTAATGTTCGTAGTATAATTCTGTCAAAAACATAGATATTGAATTTGTCACCGCTTCGACTACCACTTCTATGTTTTTGCAACCGTTCACCTAAATTTTTGGAAACCCCTACATATTTAAGCATATCGCGGTTCCACACAGTATAAAGGCCTTTTACATTTTGTAAATGTTTAGGTATCTCATTTGAAAACGTATGTAGTTCTCCTGCATTTAAAGCGACTTTAATCTCGTCTATCCTTTTTGTCAATACTGTCATTATGTAAATTACTTCAAATTGTATATATGACAGAAGCAATAAGAAAGTCTCTAATAATTTTAAAGCGGCTGTCGAATCAGCTACTGAATGCAAAAAATGCTTTGTTGTATATAAGCTCAATCAAAAAGTCCGTCTGGCAGGATTCTAATCGAAAGGAAGAGATATTTCCAATTGATACATCCATGTATTGTGTACTATTTTACAGCTTTATTACTTACTGTAGTTTTGTTGATGAATATTACGGCCATCTGATATCCACTGCTGAATCCGAAATAAGTCTGCTAAATGATACAAAAAGAAGGTGCAAGCCATTATTCAAAAAGGTGACAGAAGAATTCGGAGACTTGAAGAAGGCTCGTAATTACGTATTGGCTCATGGATATAGAAATATATCGACTCCCTTAGAAGATTCTGTTATTAACGAATACTTCAATCAGTTAGTTAACAAATATGATTTTAAAACATTTTTCCTCCTCTCAAATACAACAGTTGAAGTAGTTAATAATCTCGAGGCAGCTTTTGGCAAAATAAGCGATAAGGATATTATGCTGTGATATTTTAATCCTTTCGCAGGTGTAGCTATAGCATCTCAGTTGGTTTGAGCACCAAACATGTCTCCAATCAAGTCCATTCTTGGGAATATTTCCCAAATCACATGTAAAATTATTGCGGTTTCAATCTTTCCACAAATCCAGTCCAAATGACCTCAAAACAGACTAAAAGGAAGATAAAAGAAAGTTTACTGCGAGTTTCAGTGCGGCTGAAAACAAAAAAGCGCTACATGTGTATGTAACGCTTTGTAAACCAGTGCTCCCCCTTCAGGACTTGAACCTGAGACCCCCTGATTAACAGTCAGGTGCTCTAACCAACTGAGCTAAGGAGGAGTGTAATTCCCCGATTGGGATTGCAAAAATAAACGTTTTCTTATTTCTGCAAAATCTTTTTTGAATTTATTCCCAGATATTTAAAATTCTTAAGTATCAGTGTCAAATCGGCACCTGCCGTGTACTGTTGTGCATAGATACTATCCAGCTGCGATGCCACTGTTTCAGAGGGCTCGTAGTCGTCGGCAATAAAATATGGCGGCAGTATACCTGTGCGTATAGCAGGCAGGTGGTTGTTGGTAGTAGTGTAGCCTACCCATGTGTTTCTGCCAGTCAGCACCAGTATACTATTCACCCAGAATTGCAGTCCGTTCTTTACCACAAACAGCAGCAATGGCCACAGTATCAGGAATATAACAGACAACCCCGCATCCAGTATGCGCTTGTTGCGCAGCTGCGAGAATTTAGAGAGGTTGTAGCGTTTATCCAGCGTGTACAAATCGCCCGCAGTATGGCTGCTGTTGCTGCCTACAAAGCTCTCGCTGCCCTGCAGGTGTATCTTGTATTCGTACGCGCCGCCGCAGTACTGCATCTGTTGCAATATCTGCGCATAGCTAAGGCCGTTTACACAAAAAATCACCTCGTTGATGCCTGCGGTAAAGAGGTAGGGCTTCAGTTCATTGATACTTGCCAATGCAGTGCCCTTGTCGCTGCTTGTAGCTATACGTCCGTTCAGATCTGGTGCGTAGTGTACACGGCGCAGTGTATTGGCAGTATTGGTAAAGTTTTGTTCGTCGGCTACTATTACGGCTTTGCGTGGCAGCTTATCGTACGGGATGAATTTGAAGATACCCAGGCGGAAGAATAGCTCGTGCAGCGCCAGCATAATAACCGTACCCGATATACCACTGAATATGATAATAGCACGCGAATAGCGCAAACCGGGCTGTAGCAAGCCATAATAGGCCAGTATCATGATGGTACCTATTACCATGGCACGTATCACCCGCAGACCTCGGTACGATTGGTCGTACACGCCATTGATATACAGGCTGACTACCCACAGCGCAATATACACGGGGAAGGTAGCCAGTACAGAATTGAGCGGTATAGGCTCTATATTCTTTACATGCACCACCCAGAACTCTTTCATAAACCACAGCGTGCCCAGCATTATCAGTGCATCAAACATAGGCATGCGCAGCACCTTCAGCGCCTGCTTTACCACACCCAGTATGGCGCGTAGTACAATGCCGATATTGATGAACAGGACAAACAACTGCGCATTGCCCTTGCTATAGTGCTTGCGCACAAAAGTGGAGAGCGCCTCATTAAATATCCGCACATAAGACAGTGTAGCCTTGCGGGTACTTTCTCCCTTGTAGTGTATCAGTGTAGCCTCGGGGAAATAGATATTCTGATAGCCTGCCTTCTGTATGCGGTAAGAGAGGTCTACGTCTTCGCAATACATGAAATAGTCCTCGTCGAACGCGCCACCTATTTTGGGCAGCACACTGGTACGCACCATCATACAGCAACCCGATAGCACATCTACCGCAGCCGTTTCATCGTCGCCAATGTGTACGGCATAGTATTTATTGAAATAGGGCGATTTGCTGAATACCTTATTAATACCCGTTGTTTTGAAGATAGCTACTGATAGTGACGGGAACGACTTCTTGCCATCTGGCGCAAACTGTCCTTTACCATCCAGCAGCTTGGGACCAATGCTACCCGCTTCGGGGTGGGCATCCATATAGCCGATGGTTTTGGTAAAGAAGTCTTCGGGCATTACCGTATCGGGGTTCAGGAAAAGGATATACTCCCCTTTGGCTATTGCCACACCCTGATTATTGGCCTTGCCAAAGCCCGCATTGTCTTTGTTTTCTATACGGATGACGGAGGGGAATTTCTCTGCCACCATCTGCATACTGCCATCGGTACTGTTATTATCTACCACTATCACCTCGGCATCAAACCCATTGGTGGCACGCAGCACACTGTGCAGGCATACCTCCAAAAAGTACTTCACATTATAATTAACAATGATAACCGATATCTTCATCAGACAGTATAAACGTCTGCGAATATAAGCGCAGCAATCCTAATAACGAAAAAACAGGGTGGAGATTGCATTATGGTCAATCTCCTTTTTCAAGCAAAAACAAATCCTCTACCCGCTTGCGCAGGTGGGTGGCTATTTTCAGCACCACAATGGCAGTGGGTACGTACTTGCCCGTTTCTACAGCAAATATCGTTTGTCGCGATACCCCGATGGCATCTGCCAGCTCCTGCTGCGTCATATTTTGCCGCAGGCGTTCTTCCCGCACGTTATTCTTCATGCATGGCTCCTTTTAGGCGATACATGGTATAGTTGAAATGCATTATATAAAATACCCAGAACAGAAATATTGCCATCAGCAGGAAAAGTTCCAACCCTGCATCGCCAGCAGGTTCATTGCCCGATAGAGCCATATATACAAATGACAGTATGAAAAACACCAGTTGACTAAAGGCCGCCATTTGAAAAGATTTCAGGCGCAGGTTGTTGATGTACTCATCCTCGTGGCGCTCTCTGGCAAACACCAGAAAATACAAGCCGAACAGGAAAGAGAAAAAACTAAGCACCAATAGTGCTATGCGCTGCCAGCTACCACCTGCGGGTAATATATTATCCATGGCGCCTTGCTGTGTGGCTGCCCATGCAATAAAACCGAGTGGTGCCATCCATGCACCTGCTTTTTTGTAGCGGTGGGGCAATAAGAGTTTTTGTATCATAGTAAAGTGATTTTGTATTGATAACGCAAAAATAGGATGTAAAGTATACTTTACATTGAAAAATCTTAAAAATCAATTTTCATTATTCACTATCTTCATGCTATGGCAAGAACAAATGATGAAGATTTCGACATGTCTGACATGGGCACGTTGAATAAGTACAAGGCAGAGGTAGTGAATGGTGAAGTAAAAGGAATCCAACTAACTGATAAAAAAGTAGATGGTATCAGCGTGGAGGGCAAAACCATTGATGGCACCTACACCATAAAGACCATCTACCTCGTGGCATATAGCGAGGAAGAAGCCCACCGAATACTAAACGAAGTAAAACAAAAATATAAACTGCAATAGAGCCACTGTAAGAGTGGCTTTTTATTTTCTACCCTTCTCCTAATTGTTAATTCTCTGCATCTGTCAACAATCGAATTATACAATTAGCTACTTTCACAATACAAGAACAGGTACTATGGAGGCAATCAGCAAAATAGGTATTATGACATCGGGCGGCGATAGCCCGGGGATGAACGCGGCAGTACGTGCAGCAGTGCGCACAGCTATTTATCATGGCATGGAAGTGTATGGCATTCGCCGTGGTTATCAGGGCATGATAGAGGGCGATATATACCGCATGGAAGCTACCGATGTATCGAACATCATACAGCGTGGCGGCACGATACTGAAGACTGCCCGCAGTAAAGAATTCATGACCGAAGAAGGTATGCAGAAAGCCTACAATCAATTGCAGCAACACGGCATCAACGGCTTGGTGCTGATTGGTGGTGATGGTACGTTTCGTGGTGCGGTAGAGTTCTTTAAGCGATATACCATACCTGCAGTTGGCCTACCGGGTACAATAGATAAAGACCTTGCAGGGACAGACTATACCATTGGTTTCGATACGGCTGTAAACACGGCTGTAGAGGCGATAGATAAAATACGTGATACGGCAGAGGCACACAATCGTTTGTTTATTGTAGAGGTAATGGGGCGCGATGCGGGCTATATAGCACTGCACAGCGGCATAGCCTGTGGTGCAGAGGATATACTGATACCCGAAACGGAAACAGACATCAACCATGTGCTGGACCGTATAGATATGGACGAGCGCCGCAAGAAGAATGTACACATCATAGTAGTGGCAGAGGGCGATGATTTTGGTGGTGCGAAGGAACTGCATGCGGCTGTGCAACGCAGGTTTCCACTGTTAGATGTACGCAGCACCGTACTTGGTCATATACAACGTGGTGGCAGCCCTACCTGTGCAGACAGGGTATTGGCAAGCCGCTTAGGCCATGCGGCAGTAGAAGCACTGCGTACAGGCAAAACACAGGTGATGGCGGGGATTGTAAATGGCGAGATTCTATATACACCTTTTGAAAGCTGTGTAAAACAAAACGCCATCATCAGCAAAGACATGATAGACATGATACATGTGCTGGCGGTTTAAATACTAAATGCTAATTTCTAAATCCTAAATGGCTTAACGCATTAGCGGTTAAATATTATGATAGAATGGATTTTATTAAGCATATAATCGGGCGTGTAATAAGCGAAGCATTTCTTAGTGGAATCGGTGTTATAATAAGAACCTGTTGGATTGTGTTTAGTTCAGGCTTTACAACTTCATTTATGGAAACATTCAAAGAGGTCAAGGTTGTAGAAAATTCTTATACAAACAGAATTGTAGGCTATACCTTTTTATCATTATTGCATTAGCCCTTATTGTTTCAATATAACTTGCACACCATTCAATCAATCAACTATTGAACAAACTCATTTTTCCTTTTTGCTTTTTTCTTTTTGCTTTATCAAAAGCAAACGCGCAGGTATACCCTGTTGTGTTCTACAATCTTGAAAATCTGTTTGACCCTGCTAACGACCCGCTGACAGATGATGAGGAGTTTACACCCAATGGCAGTTATCGGTATACAGATAAAATATACAACCAGAAGCTGCGCAACATGGCTTATGCGCTGCAGCGTGCTGGTACAGACAAAAATGCAAGTGGTGCTGCGCTGATAGGTATTGCAGAGGTAGAGAATAATAAAGTGCTGAACGACCTTGTGAATACCAGCGAACTGAAAGCACGCAACTATAAATACGTATGGTATAACAGTACTGACCCGCGTGGTATAGATGTGGCACTGCTCTACAATCCTACGGTGTTCAAACTAATATCTTCTAAACAACTACCTGTGCGCAAAGGTGCGCGCGAGCCATTGTATGTAAAAGGTATACTGGCGGGCGATACAGTGCATGTATTGGTAAACCACTGGCCATCGCGCAGGGAAGGTGCGGATGAAACAGCATACAAGCGCCGTGATATGGCTGCTGCCAACCGCAGGATGATAGATGAGATTCGTCGCACCAATCGCAACGCACGCATCCTGATGATGGGCGACCTTAACGACAACCCAACAGATGCCAGCCTAACACAAGAGCTTGGCAGCATCGCAGATGCCAATACTGTTGGCAACAATACGATGTACAATCCTTTTGCAAGCATCTATGCATGCGGCAGGGGCACGGCTGTGTTTCAGCGCAAGTGGGATTTGTTTGACCAGGTGATACTATCTGCAGGCTTTGTAAAATACAAGGGACTGCAATATGCAGGTGCCGAGATATATGACCGTCCTTTCTTGCGACAAGAGAATGGCAAATTCCGCAACTATCCTTTCCGTAGTTTTCGTGGCACGTATTGGAACAATGGCTATAGCGACCATTTCCCTGTTGTTGTTTACCTGAAGAAGTAAAAGCCGTTTCCTTAATTTTACTGTATGAAAAAGATACTGATACTCGCTGCTGCATTATACCTGTCTGCATGCAGCGGTGATGCAGGAAATTCTACCGAAGGTGAAGACCTTGCAACCATCGCAGCTACACAATCACCAACACTCGGGCAGGTAGCAGAAGCTGTTGCAGAGGCATCGTCTGTGCCTGAAATGATACAGGGCAGTTGGGTAAGTGTGGAAGATCCGAAGGCAACGCTCGTCATCACCAAAGACAAATACATACTGGGCTACGAAGGCAGCAAAAACGACACGGTCGATTATACCATCAGCCACAAAAGTTGCACAGACAGTACCGAGAACGAAGACTATTACATATACCTACCGAAAGACGATATGTGCTATATAGTTGTAGATGCCAATGAAAAAAACTTATCGTTCATCTACACAGCTCGCGGCAATACACTTACATATACCAGAGTGAAATAAAAAAGGGAGTGAAAACTCCCTTTTACTTTATACTACACACCAAGTTTTCGAAAAAACTATTTAATCAACCTTTTAGTGTTTCTATCTCTTGTTCCGCTGATACAAAGTAACAACAGCGTGGCTGCAGGAATTATGACCTAAGTCAATAGTTGTGGTGAGATGCGTCACAGATATCACCCCACAACGGGGGATGGCTACAGGCACCGACTTTGATAGCTTTGCCACAGCATTATAAGACCGACTGTATGAAAAAACTATTGCCAATCGTGCTGCTGGCGGCGGGTACATATACCGCATTTGCACAAAGCACCAAGCCATTTGTATTAGGTGTTACAGACAGCATCTACTCCGCTACACTGGCAGAGCAACGCACCATCAACATCTACCTGCCCGATGGCTATCAGGCCGATACAGCGAAGAATTTTCCTGTTATCTATCAACTGGATGGCAGTGCCAATGAAGACTTTATACACACCGTAGGCAATGTTCAGTTCCTCACCATGATAGGCTATATGCCGCCAACTATTGTGGTGGGTATTGCCAACGTAAACCGCAAGCGTGATTTCACCTTCCCTGCTACTAACAATACCAACAGAAAGCAACAGGCAGATAGTTTTATTGCCTATATGGAAAAACAACTGGCACCCATTGCAGGTGGTTCGCCACAGTTCATATCATTTATAGAAAAAGAATTGCAGCCTTATATCAACAGTCATTACAAAACAGGTGGAGCTACTACGCTCATCGGTCAGTCGCTGGGTGGCTTGCTGGCAGCAGAGATATTGCTGAAAAAGCCCGATTTGTTTGACAACTTCATCATTGTAAGCCCCAGCCTGTGGTGGGATGGTGAATCGCTATTGGCTGCTGCACCGCAACTGCTGAAAACACCCTACCGCAACAAGAAGCAACTATACATAGCTGTAGGCACAGAAGGCAAAGTAATGGAGGGCGATGCTGCCCAACTTGCTGCCCTGCTGAAGCAATACAAAAGCAAAGAAGCCCGCATAAAACTGGCTAAGATGCCACAGGAAACACACCTTACCATCCTGCACCGTGCGGTGTACAATGCACTGCTTTGGATGAACGGGGAGTAAATGCGATTGGGGACCTTATTATAATAAATTCTAGTTAAAAAACTAAGATGCCTTGTATTGCTTGAATAACAACCTATAATTTCATAGCTATTACACCAATATTTATGAAACGATATCTACTTGCAATTATTCTAGGTACACTCCTAATACCATGTAGTATACATGCACAAATAAAGAAGAACAATATAAAAGTATTGGCATTTGATGCTTTCCCTGTATTCGACCCCAGACCTATTGCATCTCTTACAGATTCTTTATTTCCAAATAACGGCAAGGAACTATTGAAAATCTGGCGAGCAAAACAATTCGAATATCAATGGTTGCATGACCTGTCAGAAACATATGTAGATTTCACATCCGCTACCACTGCAGCACTAATATATGCTGCAAAAGCTACCAATCAGGAATTGACCGAAGAGAAAAAGCAAATACTACTACAAGCATATCTTAAACTAAAACCCTGGCCTGATGTGATTACAACATTAAGTCAGCTAAAAGCAAAGGGCATAAAACTGGTTATTGTATCTAATATGACCGCTGCAATGTTGCAGTCAAATTTACTGACCAACAGGCTCGATACTTTATTTGATGAAGTATACAGTACCGACGAACACAAATGCTATAAGCCATCACCCAAAGCATATAACATTCCCATAAAAGCACTTAAGATGAAGAAGTCTGAAATAGGGTTTGTTGCCTTTGCTAGTTGGGACGCTGCGGGTGCAAAAGCATTCGGATATCCTACATTCTGGATAAACCGAAGCAATCAAACAGAAGAAGAGCTTGGTTTCAAACCCGATTGGCAGGGTAACAATCTGGAAATATTACTGAGCGTATTAAACCAATAACTTTCCCTTATACCCCATTACTGCTATACACGAGTATAGTGCAGGCTGTTGTAGCTACACGCATCGTACCTTTGCAGGGTAAATGATTTATAAACAATACCTGCTGACGAGTGTATTAGCTGCTTTTGTGGCATTGCCTGCCATTGCACAAAAGCCTGTAAAAAAGCTACCCGCAAAGCAAAAGGTACAAACAATAGGCAAAAAGATGAAAGTAGATATCTGGAGCGATGTACAATGCCCCTTCTGCTACATAGGCAAAAGAAAGTTTGAGGCTGCACTGGCAAAATTCCCTAACGGAAAAGATATAGAAATAGAGTGGCACAGTTTTCAGCTGGACCCTGACATAACCGCACAACCAGGCAAAGATGTATATACCTATCTGGCAGAACGCAAGGGTATGACGGTAGAGCAAAGCAAGCAGATGCACAAACAAGTGGTGCAGATGGCTGCGGGCGAGGGCTTGGAATACAACTTTGATAAGGCAGTAATTGCCAATAGCTTTGATGCACACCGCATCAGCCAACTGGCAAAAAAGTATGGCAAAGGCGATGCGATGGAAGAGCAACTGTTCCGCGGGTATTTTACCGAAGGCAAAGACATATCCAATCACGATGTATTATTGGCAATGGCAACAAGCCTCGGCATTCCTGAGCAGGAAGTATCGGATGTGCTGAAGAGTGATAAATATGCAGATGCGGTAGAAGCCGACATAGTGCGTGCATCGCAGATAGGCGTGCGTGGTGTGCCCTTCTTTGTACTGGATAATAAATATGCCGTTAGCGGTGCGCAACCATCAGAAACTTTCCTGCAAGCCCTTACACAGGCATGGAAGGAATACGAACAAGCCAACCCTAAACTGACAGTAGTGGGTGGCGATGCTACCGTGTGCGAGCCCGGTGGCGATTGCAAATAAGGCAACAGACGCTAATGCAATAAATAAAGAAGCACCCAGATGAGGGTGCTTTCTTATTATCTGTTGTAGTGATATCAATTCATGTTTTGGGTAAAGCCATAACTATTGCCTGTACGCAGCCCGTCAATCTTTTCCAGCCTGGCTATGTATTTCTTTGCAACGTCTTTAGGTAGTTTCTCCCCATTGATGCGGATAGTATTTCTTTTCCATTGAAAGCTGAATTTGTCAGCACCTTTCAGTACACCATCTTTCTTCATATCATCAATGACAGCATCTACCGCGATTGTTTGGAAAACTTTTATTACAGCCGTCATCGGTTTCGGGCTAATATTTTTTCTGAAGCAGCTCTTCTTGTCATAAATGTCTTTTACGTGCAGTGTACCTTTCCCTTTACCTGTCACTACTGCACCATTTTGCTTATCAGATAAAAATTGCTTGTATTTTTCCTTATAAGCAGTCGGTAGTTCCGCACCATTCAGTACCATGTTGCTGTTATCAAAATCAAGAACAAAATCTTCACTGTCTTTCAGCAGTCCGTCTTTGTAGGCATCTACATACAGGTATTTTTCATTGCCTTGCTCATACATTTCTTTACTGATGGCTTCGAGCTTTGCAGCTTCTTTTTTGCTGATAGCAAATGATAAGAGTGGTAGCACAAGCATTGCTGCTATAATGCTGATTTTTCGGGTAGATGGTAGCATAGGAAATTTGTTTATATGAATTTACGGAACTTTTTTTAACAGAAAAAGCACCCTGTTAGGGGTGCCTTTCCTGTTACTCTCAAACCATTTACGAGCCGTGCGCCTGTTTATAAATATCAATAGCTGCTTGCAGCGTTCATGGCTTTCGCTATGATTGCTCCGTTCTCTGTAAAAATTTTTCTTTACCCCCTACAGCATATTGGCCATCTATACATAGCCCACGTGTGTTTCTATTTTTGCTTGGTGTTCTTTAGTGTCTTCAATTTGTTATGATCTATTAATTGGTCTCATTTTCATATTCAACCTACTACAAAGCATACTGCGCCGTTAAAGACACATTGTCATTGCATTTTTGGTGCAACGAGTTGACTATCATGCCCTTAGAGCACTACAGCCGTAAACCTGTAAATAGTTGATGAAGAAGCAGCATTGGGGGATAAGCTTGCCGCTTTTAATAAATGTACAACGCGAAAACACTGAAAACAAATAAGTTGTCAACTTTTTTTAAACATCCAAAATAACAGGCATAAAAAAAGCGCCTATGTAAGGCGCTTGAAATAAAAATCTACTCGTGAGACTTGCGGGTATAATAGTAGCTATCTGAAGCTTTCTGCGGTTTGAAGCCAACTGCTGCTTCCATCTTTTCTGCATATTTTTTTTCTGTTGCTCCTTCCAGCTTTTTACCATCTACATACAATCCCTTATTGTTCCACTTTATCTTCAGGTATTCTTTATCTTTTACCAGTCCATCTTCAGCCATTTCATTTACCAGCGCATCCAGTTCTTTCTGCTTTTCCTGTCTTTCATTTGTCTCTGCAATCTTTACTTCTTCTTTTCTGTAAGAGCCCTCTTCTCTTACCAAGTTATCAAGGCTCAATTTATTGGCATACATAGAAAATTTCGCGTGCGTATTACCTTGTTTTTTCAGCAAAAATGCTTCCATCTTTCGCGCATACTCCAATCTGTATTTCTCGGGTATTTCTTTCCCGTTTATTTTCAGCATACCGTTATCGTACTCATAGCTGAAAGGCTTACGGTCTTGTAGCAGCCCGTCCTTCACAGCATCTGCCAATATGTATTTATGATTGCCTTCGTCATACATCTTCCTGCTTATTGCAGCAAGCCCTGTGGTATCCGTTTTGCTACCTGCGAAAGAAAGGAAAGGCATAGCCACTGCCAGCATCAGGCTTTTCAGTTTTGGATTGATTGGTATCATAGTATATAAGTGTTTATACAAATTAAAGACTAATTGTAATAGATACGTCTATACAAAACGTTAATAATACGGCCGTTGGTATAGCGTTTGCGTTTGGTGAAATTGCCGTGGGTATCAAACACATACTCGTAGGTATCTGTGCTTTGCAGTGTATCATTCCGATAATTCATTGACTTAGTGCACAAGTTGTACAAACCATACTCGTATATGCTGTGTGTGGTATTTTCTGTTATACCTGTCTTCCATTCTTCGGCTACACGCCCCTGCTCGTCATACTTGCGGATGGTGGTTGCAATTACTTTTTGCGAGGCCATAAAAAACAGCATAGTATCAGCGCGTCGTTTTGCGTCAGTTATTATATAGAAAGTAGGTTCTGTATAATGATGCAGGTGTACACTGCCCGTAGGCTTGCGGATGTAGCTATACCTTGCATATTGTTTAGCTCCGGGCATTCTGTTATCTATATAATTAATCTCACCCTCATTATTCAGTGCATATACCAGGTCTTTAAAATGAGTTTCGTAATGGTATTGTGTAGCCGATATGGTATCGGCAGCCAAGTAGTGATACATCACGCTATCCTGTAGCTTATATTCTTCCTCGGTCTCCTCATTACCCGGTGGCCATACCAGCTTGCTTACTACCGATACAGAATCTGCCGTGCCACGGATTTTAAATAACATTTCATCATCGAATAGCTGTGAGTGCACACAGTTGGCAAACAATAGCAGGATTGTGGTAAGCAGTAGCTTCAATGCAGAAAGGTTTTTGAAGAAAAAGATAAACAAAACATATTGCACAGTATTGGGCAATTGGTTAATTTAACATTTACTAAAAACTTAGAAACCTGTATGAAGTACATCCTTATCGCGCTATTGATGTGTCAGGCTATGATGGCGAATGCACGCATCGGTCTTGCCCCTGCAAGCGCAGCTACTTATCCGTCAAACAAAATCAGCTTCAACTATCCTGCTACGCCACTACCTTACAACAATTACAAAAACGATGTTGATGCTGCAGGTGTTGGTGCGTATGTACTGGGGGCTATTGGTGCGGGTTTGATGTTCTACCCCGTAGGCGTGTTTATAGCAGGCGGACAACCCAACTGGCTGATATCGCTGGCGGGTGTGGGTGTGGTAGGCCTTGCCATACCGCTTACCATCATCAGCAACAATCACGAGAAAGAAAGCTGGGCTGCCACGGACTATAAACCCAAACAGACAGAACTGAAACTGGTTGCGAATAATCAGGGTATAGGTTTGGCATTAGGATTTTAATAAAAGTATAGAACAGATACAGAGCCCTGCAAATGCAGGGCTTTATTTTTTTGCTTATAATGATTATTTTATTGTATTTTTGCATTAGTAAAAAACACTATTCACCTTAAAAACTATCTGCACCATGAAACAGAAAGACAACCACTGGTTTGCCCACGACAAGAATGCTATGAACGACCCTAAACTAATGTCGCTGAAAGCCGTATATGGCATGAAGGGCTATGGTATATGGTGGGCACTGATGGAAGTGTTGCGCGGCAGCGAGGGCTACCGTTACAACCTGACGGAAGAATTTGCCTACACCCATCTATCCCGCCTGCTGGAAGAACTGACACCCGACGAGGTACGCAAGTTTATTGACGATTGCATCAACCGCTTCAAACTACTGAAACTGAAAAACGGCTGCATCTACCACGAGGAAATGACCGAACAACTACGTGCATTAGACAGAAAAAGAAAGGAGTTGAAAGCTAACGGTAAAAAGGGTGGATTAGCACGTACTGCGAAGACATTGAATAACAATGAATTAGCAAGCGGGGCTATAGCGGGGCTTGAGTGTGGCTTAAGCAAGGAGAGGACAACAGAAGATAGAACAGAACAAAACAGTATAGCACACAACAGCACAGCAGAGGATGGTAGGGATGCTACTGTTGTTGGTGGTAATACGGCTATAAGCCTAATACCCAATAATACTAAACACGAGACACCCAACGATATACACTATACCCTCGAGCAACTGCTGGAACGTAGCATGGATGATGACAACTTCAACCTGCTAACCACTGAATTAAAAAAGATAACCCCGGAACAACTACGCAACTGGCTCACGGCATTCAACAAATGGCTGCGCTACACGGCCGAAACTGAAAAGACCGATACCGACTATCGCAAGCACTTCCGCAACTGGCTGAAGCACCACAACCTGCAAACAGAAAACCCGCTTACCTACAACCCCGCTGCCGATGCACAGCAGCCAAAAGGCAAGTATGCACTACCCGCCGCACCTGCCAACATCAGCGTAAAAGAAGCCATGCGCAGACACAAAGAAGAAATGGAACGCAGCCGTATTATAGACGAGCAGCTTGCCATAGCACGCGGCAAAATAAAACCTGAGGATTTAGGGAGGGCGAGTTGATTGGCTGACTTGTTGATTCGTTGATTAGTTTGTTGGTTGAATACAAACATTGGATAAGGGTAGTATACTAATCTAGCTTAAGATAGCTGACTTGTATGTAATCCATATTGGCTACAGATTTTCTGCCTGTACCAAAGCCAAGCGTTTGACCATGTAGTGGCGTATAACTGTACTTGTGGGAGTACTCATTATTTACGAAAACGTAGTATAAGTCTTATATTTTTCTAACAGAAAAGATGTTATATCTACCGGCTACTTTTTTGGGTCTCCCAGTATGCCTAATCTTCTCATAATTGCAAGGGTTATTTGTATCAACACCTGTACAATAAGCCATACTATATGCAGAACTTGGGTAAAAATAAAGACACTGTCCGTTAGGCTGTTCATTCACACTATCCCTACCCCAATATACAAGAGCGCCCCAATCGGTATATTGTGCTGCCAATCGAACACGAAACTCAATTTCAAAGTCTTTTGTGTAATCGAACATAAAAGGAAATGCAGTAGCATATGTACCTTCTGTAGTATTATTTGTTACTTCCAGTATCCCATCTTTGATATGAGCGTAGAAAAGTGAATCGTGTGTTTCTTTAGATTGGGCTTCTTCCCAATCCTTATTATTATCATCCACTTTGTCAAAATCAGTTCGGTAGATGATTGCTCTGTTAGTATCTGTTACTGCACCATACCACGAGTATTTCTGTGCATGGCTGTGCAGGCTGTGCAGGCTTTGCAAGATGAGCAGGGCTATAAGTGTTATTCGGGTACTGTACATAATATGGAGTTATAAGCAGCGCAAGATACAAACCTTGTCTTTGTTTTTATACTCCATAAATACCCGCACACTACAACTTGAATGTAAACCGCGGAATGACGATAGCATTACGTGTCAGCCCGTCGGGGCGGTTTTCTCTGGCATATACAGGTGCTGCAATTGTGAAATCGAACACCCATTTCTCTGTGCTGTAATAGTATCCTAAATTGACATTGACTGTAAAGCCTGCACTGTTTTGCAATTCAATCTTATCGCCATTGGCAAGGATGCTTTTATCATTTGCAAGGTGATACAGCACCAACGGACCACCATGTATGCCACTGTGCTTCCAGTCTTTTTTAGCCTCTATACGCAGCAATGCATCACCCGCACGCTGCAGGTAGCGCGATGAAAAGTAAACCGTCTCTACACTATCTCTGTTGGCAGTGGTATGGTACTCGTTTCTGTTATATTGCAACACAGGCTGCTGTATGCCTGCTGCCAGTGTTATGTACTTACCTATGTTGGTACTCAGCCCCAGTATCACATCTGTGGTGCCAAGGCTTGTCTGGTAGGCCATTGGCAAGGGCTTTGCATTGGTGGCATCATCTCCGTTACCAAGCCCAAAGCGCATACCGATTGTATAGTATAGTTGTTTGTCTGTCTTCTTTGTGCTGACGCGATGTGTGTAGGTTGCTATCAAATCTCCCACACCAAGATTAGTACCCAGATTGCCCGTCACTACCTGAAAAGGCAATTTCACTTCCAGATAGCTTCGCTGGTCTATGAATGTTTTTATCTCAAGCTGCGGACTGATAACCCACGATAATTTTTCGCCACTGGCTACCGCTGCAGAAAAACCGACTGTGTTATGAAGCGTATCTGTTTTTTGCTTGCCGTGTTGCATGGCACCCACACTGCAAAAACCCGCATCGGCACAACCCTGCGCACCTGCATTAGTCCACATCATTACAAAAGCAAACAGTATCGGTAAGTATTTCATATTCCTGCATTTAATCTTTGTAAATTAATGATATAGCTACGAATACACAGCTTAGTTGTAAAATCTGCAAACAAAATGACAATGCCATGATGCTCGGCAGATATTGGTGGATTGACTATCTTACAGGTCTGCAATGAAACCGCTCGTTGATAAAAAATACAAGCTTGAGAAATACCCCGGCAAGGGTGGGTGGACCTATGCGCTACTACCCGATACCATTCGCGAAACGATAAAGAAACCTTTCGGGTGGAGGAAAGTTTACGGCAGCATAGACGACTACGTCATTAAACAATATACCCTGATGCCAATGGGCGATGGCAGGTTGTTCCTACCCGTAAAGGCAGAAATTCGCAAAGCCATCAAAAAAGAAGCGGGCGATACGGTACACATCACCCTATACCCCGATGACAGTGCCATAGAAATACCGGGAGAACTACAGCTATGTCTGGAGGACGAACCGCAGGCACTACGCTTCTTCAACAAGTTGACGGATAGCGAAAAGAAATACTACATACAGTGGATATACGGCGCCAAAAAGCAGGAAACCAAAATAGACCGCATGGCAAAGACTATAGAACGTCTGAGCCGTGGATTGAAAATGCATGATAAAGAATAAAACCAAAACACTACTATGAAGAACCCGCTGCTTATCCTCTTGCTGATACCTGTATTGTCTTTTGCACAAACAAAAGACGAACTCTTTCTGCGTGATACTGCAATTATTGCAAAAGAGCTGCAAGAACTGAAAAATGCACGCTGTAGCGACGAGCGCATCGGCGACTTTACTATTACGTACTTCCCGTATGTGCAACGTATGATACAAATCATCAACAAATATGGCTACCCTTCCCGCACCAGGTATGGCTTCAGGGGCAATGCTGAGGCCATCATTTTGCGTACGCCACGCATGTATGCAGATACCATATTAAGTTTATTAGATGCTGAAAAAAAAGCAGGAAGAATTGGCCATTATGAATATGCCTACTTCTACTGGCGGTTAGACCGCACTGTCGTCCTGCCTACGCTTAGTAGTATATCTGCCATCCAAACAAAACGTAAACGCAGCGATACAACAATTTTCATCGGAGGTTATCAACGTTATTAAGCCGAAAGATGTATTTCACTGTACACACAACAATGCCAAACAAATACACATGGCAAAGACCATAGAACGCCTTTCCCCTGGGTTGAAGATGTATGATAAAGAACTGTAAAACCGTATTTTAGTATTGCACAAACACATGCTATGGCAGCTATTACCAATACTACGTGGTTCTATTTTGTATATCCGCTGTTGCTGATAGGCTCTATATGGTTGGGGGCTGTTATTGCTAAAAGACAATACCACAAAAAGAATATTGTGTGGAAACCCGCAGGACTGGAAACTTCTGTTGTTGCCATATTCGGGCTCATACTTTCTTTCACGCTCAATTCATCGAACACAGAATACCGCAACCGCACTGCCAACCTCAATGCAGAGTCGGACGTAGCGGCACAGATGCGCAGAGAGAGTTTGTTTATGGACACAGTTGTAAGGGATGAAGTAAAATCTTACCTGATAAAATTCACCGCAGTTCACGGCGAAATAAATGACAATCATTATACCCACCAGCAGTTATTAGATACCATTGCCATCGTTAACGGAGATTTTGTAAACTATCTGCTGCAATTGCATAAAGACAGCACCGCCAATCAAAAACATGTGGCATCACTGCTGCGTTACCACAATCAGTTGTGTACCCATTTTTACAAAAATGCATTTTCGTACACAGAGCGTACACCGGGTACTATTATGTTTTTGCTGATAGCGGGCTCGCTGCTTATTGGTTTGCTGGTAGGGTTTATGAACACTTTTACACAAGGCTATAAATCTTATCTGCTACCTGTACTATATACATTCATCACCAGCCTTGCCATACTTGCTATTTGCGATATGGACAATCCAAAAACAGGCATCATAAAACCAGATACCCGCAATATTCAATACATGCACGAGCGTTTACTGACAAGTGAACGATAAAATAACACACTAGCCCACCGATCGTTTCTTCATCAGCTTGCTTACCAGATACACGGTATTAATGGCAATAAACAAGATGTTGAAAAGCAGCAGGCTTGTGAAATTATTAATGATATCGGGGAAATGCTTGTCTGTATAAAAACGTACATAAAGCAGCATAGCACCCACCAGATAGCTGGCAGCATTGGCCATGGCAAATGGCTTATTATACTTAAAACCTGCAGCTATCAGCAGCACACAAATTACAGTACTGATATACAATAAGATATTACCATCCATATACTATAGGTTTAGAATTTATACACAAAATACAACAACCATGCCTATACACAGGGGATATGGGCTGATACCTTATTTTAACATTGTTGTAATACTAATATAGTTGTTTGTTTAATGTATTATCCGTAAATTCATAGTAAAACCGAAAAACTATGAGAGGTGCAGCAGGCGATATGGGCTGGGTAGTAGGCATACTGATTGGTATTGCCATCCTCATTATTGCAACAGAAAGAACCATCAAGTGGTACAAAACTCGCAAGCAACGTAAGCTACACGAAGCCGATATACACGACTACGGCATATAGCTACCGCTGTTTGTACAACAATCATTTACTCCCCCTTGTATATACAGGTGCATTAGCATGTACATATTGTAGGTATTGTAAAAAGACACGGTTTGCAAAAATTGATGTAAGTCAATGGCAAATTATAAATGTGTATGTAATTTTATATTGCAATCATTGAGTTGTGTTTTCATATTTCCCCTGTACGGAAACATACCAAACATCACAAACACATTTAGCTGCAGAGCTTTTCAGACAGCCCCACCTGCACCGTGAACAGCAAGATGTGCTGCGGCACACACTGCACTTGGCAGTCTTTTTATATAAACGGACAAACACCTTCTACACTTATTAGGCAATACATATAGCACATATATATACGGGTGCTGATGTGTTGCCTTTTTCATTTTCCGGATGTTGATTAATTGACTTTAGTCAAGTATTCGTACCTGCCACTATATTTACTTTGCAATCTGTTGCTAATCACTGCAACAGCACAGTAGTTCAATCCCCCCAATGCCGGTTGCCGTTACCTGCCTTACAAACCTATGCGTTGGTGCTGATGTATAAAAGACAGCACTGACAGGGAAAGTATATAATGTATGTACTAATAAAAAAGATTGGCACTGTATGATGATTAATAACAATTGCAATAATAGACAACAATATTACCAAGCCTTTACGGGCATTAATCGTCTATATACCTGTTTATGCACTATTGCACTTGCAATCATACCCTGCCACACAACACAGCTAATATTCAGCAAATAGTATGTTCAGTCCGGAATTCACAATCAGCAAAGGCAATACCAACTTCAATGCAGTGTACGAGGCTATACTGCGCATAGGCAAGCCTATGACGGTACCAAAGGGCAAAGCCATCATCAGGCATGGCAGCTATTCCAACTTCTTCTTCTACATACGCAGTGGTGTATTCAGAAGCTATACAGTGGTGAATGGTAAAGAATATGGTATCGGATTCACCTTTCAAGACGATATTGATTGCTGCCCGCAGGGATTGTTTAGCGGCATACCCAACAACTATACCATAGAGGCCGTAAGAGAAAGTGAAGTATTACTGTGCGATTATAAAGAGTTTAAAACACTTGGCAATGAAAAGCACGAACAAATGCTGAACGATTTACTGACACACTATCTGGGTATTGTAGAAAACAGGCTGATAGAGGCCATATCGCTAACAGCAGAAGAACGCTACCTGCGGCTCTTAAATATGTATCCTGAAAAAATGAGCATCGTTCCCTTATCACACATCGCATCTTACCTGGGTATTTCACAGGAAAGACTTAGCAGAATCAGACGGAAATTGACGTAAGTCAAATTCTTAAAAGCGAATACAAAATAGCTTTGCCAAATACTTTTCAAACGGTAAAAAAACAAAGAGGATTATGAAAATGAACGCGAAAAACATGATTGCTATTGCCGGTGCTGCCATATTGATGACGGGCTTTGCAGCATGTAAAAAAGACGACAACAACAACACTGCAACACCGACGCCTACACCATCTGCCTATCCCAAGACTGTAAACATTGAATACAAACTGACATCAGAATCGGGGGTAGATACTGCAAGTACCATTGCATATACCAATGAGACAGGTGGTAACAGCAATGCACAGAACGTGAAGTTGCCATTCAGCAAAAAGATAACACGTACCGTAAAGCGTTATGACAACTTGGCCTATGCCTTCACTACCTATGGCGTGGGCTCGCTACGCATGACGATACTGGTAGACGGCAAAGCTGTTAAAGATCAGACTTATAGCGGTACCAGTGCTATATCGGGAACTATGGCTTATATTTTTGAGTAGTTGATTAGCATTAAGGGGTGATTTAGACAAATACTATTTGTCCTTAGCTACAAACCCTGTCATCTTCATCACAAAATAGGTGCTTGCCGGTCCATGTGTCAGTTCTCTCACACTCAATGTACTTTTCCCTGAGGCAGGCACCTTTTTGTTATTTTATGTTTCTACTTTTCTTTCCATTGAGTAAGGGCAATACCCAACAGCAGCATCCAACACAATACACCCGCTGAGAAAACACGAATGCCCGCTACACTGGTAAAAACAAAACCCAGATGAAACAATATTACTATCAGCATACTCAGTATAATACCTACGTATCCCAACCACACAACTAACACCTTCTGCCTGATGATGGCTACAGACCATAGCGCAACGGCAATGCACAAAGAACCAATCATTATATAATCGAACGCCCTGTTAAGTATCAGCCCGAATTTGATTACTATTTTAATAACCTCCAATTGCGCATCAATTGGCATATCATATTTGTGTGCAAACAGTGGCATCGCTATACCATTAATAGCACCTGCTATTATTCCGGCAGCTAGCCCAACGGTTGTAAATACAAATGCAGCATCTGCTCGTACTATTTTCTTCAACTGAAGAAAGCCGGCTATCATCAGTTGTAATGCTACTATGGCCAGATAGTGTGTGGTAATAAACAACGGTGCCATTTTGGAAAGATGCTGCACATCTCCACCGGCGGGGTGTAGCCCCATTGTTACGGTCATCATCAGGCAACCTGCTATCAGCAGCGCGCCTCCGTTTCTTGCATGTTTTTTCATATTCCTGAAATTTTATGCAATACTATCGGCAAGCGTTTGCTTCATCACTTGACACAAATCAATTAATAGTAAAAGCCCTGTATTATTTTATTCTGCTGCGTACACGGCTCATCGTTTCGGGAGAGATGCGCAGGTAAGATGCAATGTATTTAAGCGGGAATGTCTGTATGATTTCAGGACTATTTTGCAGTAGTTCCATGTATCGCTCATCGGCTGTAAGCTTTGTTGCGGCATAATCGGTGATGTGCATTTTATACAACATAATACCCAGCTTCAGAAAAGATTGAGAATCGGCTATCAGCCGGTGCACCCCATCCAAATTTATCTCTACAAAATCACAATCGTCAAAAGCTACAATATTATTGCGCGATGGTTGTCTGGATGTAAAACTATGATAATCTCCCAACCACGTACCTGCGGTGTACAAACCTATGGTTATATCACTATCTATATCGTCTGTTTCGTGTATATAGTAATAGCGGGCACTACCTCTTTGCAGATAGTACATGGTTGGGCATACCTCACCTTTTTTCAGCAAGTATTCTCCCGCAGGTACGTGTATCAGTTTCATAATACCGGCAATCCTATCCAGTTCTGCATGACTAAACCCGCAAGCCCCCTGTATAGAAGCCAGCGCTGCTTTAAACATTTCCATATTACTACTTCAAAAATAAAGGTAAAACACCTAACACCCTATAGCTGAACATAGCAGATGCTTTTATGCTTCCCCCCCTTAAAACATGCCCCAAAAAAATAAATTACAAAATTTAAAAATATTTTCGTACATTTGTTGCTTATTTTAAAAGTTAAATACAATGCAAGAAGGTACAGTTAAATTCTTCAATGAAACTAAAGGTTTCGGTTTCATCACACCTTCAGCAGGTGGTCAAGACATTTTCGTTCACGTTTCAGGTCTTATCGACGAGATTCGTGAAAACAATCGTGTGTCTTACGAAGTACAAAATGGTCAGAAAGGTTTAAATGCAGTTAACGTTCGCGTTATCTAATTTCATATCGACATTATCATTTAAAGCCCCGCATTTGCGGGGCTTTTTTGTGTCAACCTAGCAAACTCCTGCAAATACCTATATACATTCGCATAGCATTCTTCAGTAAAAGCCTTAATTACGAATGCAATAAAACTACTCCGTACCCTACCCAAATCCCCGATAATTATTACTTTAGCGGCACAAATCCACCTTTCTGATGAAATTATTAGAAAATAAGGTAGCTCTCGTTACAGGCGCAAGCCGAGGCATTGGCGAGGCTATCGCTATCAAGTTTGCAGAGCATGGGGCGCATGTAGCGTTTACCTATCTCAGCAGCGACGAAAAAGCACAGGCATTAGAGGCAAAACTGAAAGGCTATGGTGTGAACGCCAAAGCCTACAAAAGCAATGCCGCAGACTATGCAGCGTCTGAACAACTGGCAAACGATGTAATCAAAGACTTTGGCGGTATAGATATATGTGTAAACAACGCAGGTATATCTAAAGACAATCTGCTACTGCGCCTTACGCCAGAGCAGTGGGACGATGTAATACAAGCCAACCTGAAGTCTGTATACAACCTGACACGCCAAGTGATAAAGCCAATGATGAAGGCACGCACAGGCAGCATCATCAATATGAGCAGTGTGGTAGGTGTAGAGGGCAATGGCGGGCAAAGCAGCTACGCGGCATCAAAAGCGGGTATTATAGGCTTTACTAAGAGTATAGCACAAGAGCTGGGCAGCCGCAACATACGTTGCAATGCCATAGCACCGGGCTTTATAGAAACAGACATGACACACTACCTGAAAGACGGTGGTGCCGAGAAATGGTTTGAGAAAATACCACTGGCTCGCTTTGGCAAGCCGGAAGAAATAGCAAACGTAGCACTGTTCCTGGCATCAGACATGAGCAGCTATGTAAGCGGACAGGTTATCAATGCCTGTGGCGCTATGTGTACTTAAGATTTTTAGTATAAAGCAGATAGCAGCAGTAAGTAGAAAGTACATGTGATGTGCAGTTGTAAGCAAACTTTTTCATAGTCCACTTATTTCATATATCATATTTATCTTCTACTTACTGCATATACAAATCCTTACTTATTGCCAGCTACTTTGTACTTACTACTTTATACTATCTACTAAATTCACCTAACTTTGCATCTCTAAAGATTTTTTAATGCAGAAAATAACAGCTGCGATTACAGCCATAGGCGGGTATGTACCCGACTATATATTGACGAATAAAGAACTGGAGACGATAGTAGATACTACCGACGAATGGATAACCACACGTACAGGCATTAAAGAACGCCACATACTGAAAGGCGAAGGACTTGGCAGCAGCGATATAGCTGTAGAAGCAGTAAAAGAACTGCTGAAAAAACGCCCCGACATAACTGCAGACGATATAGACCTGCTGATATGTGCCACTACAACGCCCGATTTTCAGTTTCCGGCAACAGCCAATGTTATTTGCGATAAAGCAGGCCTGAAGAATGCCTTCGGGTACGATATAAATGCCGCATGCAGCGGCTTTTTGTTTGCACTGAACACAGGTGCACAATTCATTGCCAACAGTACATACAAAAAAGTGATAGTAGTAGGTGTAGACAAAATGAGCTCTATACTGAACTATGAAGACCGTGCTACCTGCATCATTTTTGGTGATGGCGGTGGTGCTGTATTGCTGGAGCCAAATACCGAAGGCTACGGTGTGGTAGATGCCGTGCTGCGCAGCGATGGTGCAGGCCGTGCACACCTGCACCAAAAGGCAGGCGGTTCTGTAAAACCCGCTTCGATAGAGACGGTGATGAACAAAGAACACTATGTGTATCAGGAAGGGCAAACGGTTTTCAAATTTGCAGTAAAGAACATGGCAGATGTTGCAGCACAGATAATGGAGCGCAACAATCTGGTAGCAGACGATATTCAATGGCTGGTACCGCACCAGGCAAACCTGCGCATTATAGCAGCTACATACGAGCGTATGGGCCTGCCTATAGAAAAAGTAATGATAAACATAGAGCGCTATGGCAATACTACCAATGGTACCCTGCCACTGTGCCTGTGGGACTATGAGAAGCAACTGAAAAAAGGCGACAACATTGTATTGGCTGCATTTGGTGGCGGCTTCACTTGGGGTGCTACCTACATCAAATGGGCGTATGATGGTGCGGCTTATAGCCTTAAGTAGTTAGTATATAGTAAAAAGTGCTTGAAAATACTGAAGAGCCTGCCACTGTGCAGGCTTTTTTAGTTCATTATACTTATCATGCTATATACTTTTTAGCCAACCATACCCGTTTATACATCAGTCATACTATGTATGGCACTTTCATATTTATGTCATATTCAACACCTTGTGTTGAGGCATACAATATTGTGTTTTAACTTTGCGTTGTACTACCACACCTATGCAAAAGCCACCTCTCCTGCTTCGTATTGCCACTATCTATTTTCTGCTGATAGGCATTTGCTATGCAATAGCATTACTCAGTTCCCAAAGGTTTTCACTGCCCGAAATGGCGATAACGATGCTCTGCGCATTGCCGGTATTCGTACAAAAAACATGGTTGCACAAAGTATTCGGCATACCTGCAGCAGGTGCAGGGTTATGGATATTCTTTGCCATGGTAAGCGATTTTATAGACTACATCAGCGGCAAAGCAATCAGCAATCCATGGGTATATTTCAGCATTGGTTTTTTGTTGGCCTTTTCTTTAATGTTCTTTAGTGGTACACTTATCTACTACGGTTTCAGAAACAATGAAATTGCAGAAACTACATAAGCCTTACCTTAGTACATGCTGCGCCCGATAGATAATTATTTTCTTACCCTCGATGAGCCGATAAAAAGCACCATGCTTTTTCTCAGAGAATTTATTCCGTCTCTGGATGCCTGCATTACAGAAGAATGGAAATACAAGCTGCCGTTTTACTATTACAATGGCAAGATGTTTTGCTACCTGTGGGTGCACAAAAAATACAAACAACCCTACATAGGCATAGTGGCAGGCGATAAATTAAACCACCCTGATTTGCTATTGGAAAAACGCGCTAAAATGAAAATACTATTGGTAGACCCTGAGCAGGATATTGATGTAAAAAAGATAACTGCTATACTGAAGGAGGCATTGCTATACTACCGGACACAATAATGGCTGTAATGAAAACACTACAGCCATTATCAGGAAAATATTCGTTAGGAATAACACAAGCCCTGCTGCTGTTCGATTTAGCAATACAAGACACTTGTGCTGCATCTTTGTTAGCACCACCAATTTTTTCTACTGTAGATGTGCCTGTTGCATAGTCAGTACAAGTACAATCGTACTTTTTGCTGCAAGAGGTAGCGAAAACAAGCAAGCCTGCGAATGCAGTAAGGGTAAGAATTTTCTTCATACAATGTTTTTTAAAAGTAAATAGAATTGTAATAAAGATATAGGTTTTCGATTAGTTGCACAACCATAATATGTAGAAAAAATACTATTCTACCCTGTATTTATCGGCCAGCTTCTTTGGCGCAACAGTACAATATGCAACGGTCAGCACGTCTTGCAGCATCTCTTTACGCACAGTTTTCAGGTTCACATGTGTCCACCCCTGCTTGCCCCATGCATTGGGTACCGGGTATATCACTGTAGCATCAAAGGTGCAGAAAACGTTCTGGTCAAGCGGAGAAAGTTTTACCGTCATTCGCTTTTCAGGCTCATTCATGGTAGCAAAGATTTTCTTCTTCACTTTGAATGCTGTGTTTTCAAAATGCGGTTCTTCTGTTACCTCGTCAAATGCGGTTGCAAGTTTGCGGGCAGTGGAGGCTGTAAGCATACTTTATGTTTTAACAATAGTTTACACGCGGGGTAAAAATATATTATTCGCTAAATAGTTATACTTGCAATAGATAAATAGATGCGCAGCGTACTCCTATTTTTACTTATAATAGCCCGTATAGATACCATAAATGCCCAACCTGTAAAACTGCTGGCGCATATTGGTGCGGGTACATCATTCAATTCTAAACAGCGTAGCGACAATTATTATATACAGGCAACCAAATTTAAACCTGCGTTGTATTATAAAGCAGCATTAGCATTGCAGGTACCCATAGCTACCCAGGTAGCATTTGAAACCGGTATTGGCTATGAAAGGCGGAATATACGTTCGGTACAAAATTTTACCATTAAGAATGGTCTATCCCAAACAAATACGGTAAAGATTAACTACCATTACATTGCATTACCTATGCAACTATCCGTATGCTTATACAAATCAAACCAAAGCCAATTTTGGATAAATGGAGGGTTTAATTATGGCTTCCTGATACAAGCAAAAACCTATGTTTCAACAGAGTATTTTGACAGCGGAAAATCTATAACTTATCCTTTGAATAACCGTTTCAACTCTCCTGTCATTTTATCAAGAGCACCTAATAGATTTAGCAGCGAACATCCATACACGTCAATGTATGCTTTTGACGTTGCAACTTCTTTGGGCCTATCATATACCATAACGCCCCGCATAGCTGTACGCGCGCACTACAATTATAGCTTGTATAATACAGAAATAAACAGCGATGGTAATATCCATCAGCACAACACAGGTTTGTCTTTCCTGTTCAGGCTTATATAACTACCCTTCCACCTTATCTACATTGGCAAGCTGTCCGCAGGCAGCGTCTATGTCTTTACCACGGCTGCGGCGCAGGCGGGCGTTTACACGTTTGCTATCCAGGTACGCCATAAACTTGTCTGTCGTGTCTTCATCGGGCTTGCTGAAGTCTGCCTTCTCTATCGGGTTGTATTCTATAATGTTTACCAGATCTACAGGCACGCGGCGGTATAGTTTCACCAGCTCATCAGCATCTGTCTGGCTATCGTTAAAGTTGTTGAAGAGAATGTATTCAAAGGTTATTTCGTTCTTCGTTTTTTGGTAGAAGTAGTTTAGCGAATCTACCAGTTCATCCAGGTTGCTGGTTTCGTTGATAGGCATAATCTCGTCACGCTTTCTGTCATTTGCAGCATGCAGCGACAGTGCCAGTTTAAAACGCACTTCATCATCGCCCAGCTTGCGTATCATTTTGCTGATGCCCGCGGTTGATACTGTAATACGGCGAGGGCTCATACCCAAGCCATCAGGCGCAGGTGCAGTAATCTTATTAATAGCTTTCAGCACATTGCTATAGTTCAGCAATGGCTCGCCCATACCCATGAATACGATATTGGTAATTCCCTTGCCATAGTGCTCCAGTGCTTGTTGGTTGGCAAGTGTTACTTCATCTACTATCTCGTCAAAGTCCATATTGCGCTTGCGCGGCAAGAAGCCCGTAGCACAAAACTTGCAGGCAAGCGAACAGCCCACTTGGCTGGATACACATACCGTCAGCCTTTTTTCGGTAGGTATCAGTACGCTTTCTACAAAATGGCCATCGTGCAGTTGCAGGCGGTTTTTTATAGTACCATCGCTGCTAAACTGGCTATGGTGGATTTTTACCTTCGGAATATGAAAATCGGCACTCAGCTTTTCGCGCAGGCTTTTGGGCAGGTTGGTCATTTCGTCAATGCTACCCGCATGTTTTTGCCATATCCACTCATATACCTGTTTTGCCCTGAATTTAGGTTCGCCCCACTCAACGAGCAGGGTCTCAAGGTCTTGCAGGCTGCTGTTCCGTAAATTTTTCATGGTGCAAAGGTACGTTACACATTATAAATGAAATTTATAATCATTACCAATAGATTAAACTTTAATAAAAATGACATACGGGAAGAATAGTTAAACAAAACTTTTCATTAGTTTTCGGCAAAATCAAAAACGCATTATGAAAAAAGTTCTGAAATTTTTAGGGATACTCATCCTCATTCTGGTGGTGGGCTATCTGGTGCTTTGCGTAGCGTCACCTGCTGAAGGCAAAGTAGAGGCAAGTGCAATAATAGACGCACCTAAATCTGTAGTATGGAAACAAGTATCAGATTTCAACAACTGGGGCAACTGGAGCTCGTGGAAAGAAATGGATACGACTATTGTTGCAGAAGCAAGCGGCCCTGCAGGTCAGGAAGGTGCTAAATACCACTATAATGGCAAAAACAGTGGCGAGGGTGTTTGTACCAATATGGGCGTTAATGGCATGGAAATGAAATACCAAATGGACTTCATAAAACCATGGGAAGGTAAGGCCAATGGTATCTATAAAGTAAGTGACGAAGGCGGCAAGACAAAAGTAACCATGACATACAATCAGGAAACATCTTTTATGATGCGCGGCATGTGGGCACTGATGGGCAAAAGCATGTTGTCAAAAATGTTCAACCGTGGTTTTGAATTGCTGAAAGTATACAGCGAAGCACACAGGGACGATACGGCTATTGTTACCCCGTTCAAGATAGAAGATGTTCAATTTGCAGCACACACATATGCAGGTGTCCGCAAAATGATTAAATGGGCAGACATGATGAAATTCTACAGCGATACATATGCTGCTATGGGAGAGGCACTTGGCAGCCGCATCGTAGGCCCTGCATCAGACATTGTATATCAGTGGGACGAGGCTAATCAGCAAGCAGACATGCATGTAGGTTTCCCGGTTGCAGACAATGCACCTGTTGCAGGTGGTACTATTGTAGATGTACCTGCCTCTGCTGCATATAAAATTGTGTACACAGGTGGCTATTCGGGCAGTGCCGCAGCACACATGGCATTGGGGGCACACATGGCTGCCAATGGCAAAACAATGGGTTTGGTGATTGAAGAATACATCAAAGGACCGGGCGAGACCACAGACAGCAACCAGTATGTTACCAACATATACTATCTGCACAACTAAGATATATTGAGGTATTGTAAAAGCCTGCACATATGCTGTGCAGGCTTTTTTATGCAGCATAAAAAAGCCATTACTGAAAAGTAACGGCTTGGCTCACTGCCCCCTTAGCAGTAAGCTGGTATTGCAAATAGTTCTGATTATGCTATGTTAGCTGCTTCGTCTTCATTAACAGCAGCAGGCACCAAATGGTTGTCAAAGAATGAAACCTTACCTGTACTTACATTGTACATAGCACCTACTATACCCACTTTACCTTCTTCTACCAATTGCTTTATGATGCTGCTCTGCTCCATTATTTTATTGATGGAGTTTTCGACATTCAGTTTTGCTACTGCATCCACAAAAGCACCATTGCTGCTGGTTCTGTTTTCTGTAATGGTATTCTCGTTTCGTACTGATGATTGTATCTTATCCAACACGGTAGTGATGTTACCCATCTGCACATTATCGCAAGCACCTTTTATAGCACCGCAACCAGTGTGGCCCAATACTACTATCAGGCGGCTGCCTACTACTGCTGTTGCATATTCCAAGCTGCCAAGTATACCCTCACTTACTACATTGCCTGCTATACGTATGCTGAAGATATCGCCCAACCCGAGGTCAAATATCAGTTCCGCAGATGTACGGGAATCCATACAGCTGAGGATAGCTGCAAAAGGCCATTGGCCGTCTTTTGTATCATTCACCTGCTCCAGTAAATCACGATTCACTTTCAGGTTGTTAACGAAACGGAAATTACCCTTCTTCAATATCTGTACAGCTTGTGATGGGTTAATATCTTGCGGTATCGGTTGTGTGTTATGTACTGTTGCCATTGTAATTCGTTTTTGAAATTTTTTAGTTGATTGATTCTTCTGTTTAGTCTGTTCCTGTCAGTTGTTTAATTAGTTTTTTATAACCACCTGCACTACGTTTAGGTACTTCATTCTCATCTGCCAATTCAGATACCACATCCCATTCAGATACGGCCGTAGGTACTTTGTACGAATTCTTGAAACCTATCAACGATAGTTTGATGTTTTTATCCTGTGCTTTGGTATCGTTAAAGTCTTTTATCAAATCCAGCACATCAAAATCTATGTACTCCGTCTGGCTGGCATCTATTATTACATTGGTATTTGCCGGCAGGTGTTCCAGTGTTTCTTTGATGCTGGCTTTGTTCAGGAAAGAAACCTCCTGGGCCAATGTCAGTTTCACCAATTCGCCATTGCTGAAGCTGCTGCGCTGATAGTAATACGGGATACGCATATTGTTGCGCAGTATGTAGAAGATACTGATGACCATGCCTATACCTACACCCTTCAACAAATCGAGCGTTACCACACATAATGCAGTAGCCGCAAATGGTATAAACTGTTGCACACCACCATGCTTCCACATATGTATGAATACGGCAGGTTTACACAAACGATAGCCTGTGTAAATCAGTATCGCTGCCAACGAAGCTTTGGGTATCAGGTTCAGTATTGCAGGTATAGATGCTACACATATCAGCAGCAAAGCACCGTGAATAATGGCAGACATTTTGGTACGTGCACCTGCATTGATGTTGGCAGAAGAACGCACAATAACTGATGTAACAGGCAAACCGCCTATCAAACCACTAAGCATATTGCCTATACCCTGTGCGCGCAGCTCTCTGTTGGTGGGGCTGTAGCGTTTGTAGGGATCCAACTTGTCTGTAGCTTCCAGACACAGCAGCGTTTCTATAGATGCCACAATGGCTATTACAACACCCGTCTTCCATACGGCAGGGTTTGCAAAGCCACTGACATCGGGCATAGTAAAATTGCTGATGAAGCTACCAAAGCTATCTGCCATAGGCAGGCTTACCAAATGTGTAGCGTCCAGATACAAATTGCCGCCTTTAAAAACAGCGTTCAGCACTACACCGGTTACTACCACTACCAGCCCCGCAGGTATCATCTTCACCCTGCTGAAAGCTTTTGTTTGCCATAGTATCAGTATTACAATACCTATAATGGCTATGATAGCCGCACCCGGCTCAATGTGTTTCAGTGCATCTTCAATAATATTAGCGTTAAACCCGTCTTCTGCATCCACCATGCTATCATGGTTTTGTTTGGTATAGCCCACTGCATCGGGTATTTGTTTGATGATGATGGTAAGGCCTATACCAGCAAGCATACCTTCTATAACACTATTAGGAAAGTAATTGGCAATAGTACCTGCCTTCAGTACACCGAGTAAAAACTGTACTGCACCCGCCACTATCACACTACACAGAAAAATATCGAAAGCACCCAGCTCGCCGATGGCTACCAGTACTATGGCGGTAAGCCCTGCTGCGGGACCCGTAACACTCAACTGCGAACCGCTGAGCGCACCTATTACGATACCACCTATTATACCTGCTACAATACCAGAGAAAAGCGGAGCGCCCGATGCCAAGGCAATACCAAGGCACAAAGGCAGGGCTATCAGGAATACGATAAGACCTGATACAAAATCATTCTTGATGTGGGCAAACACGTTGCCACTGTTCTTATTTGTCATTATTAAATGGGGAGAATATTTCTGTAATAGCTGCAATACCATTGCTGAAAACACAGATAAAAAACTACCTGTGCAGCATTATAACCACACTGTTGTTGGTTATTTAATTAACAATTAGGAGGGGGTGTAAATATATCGGTAACGTGCGATATGGGTACCTGTTCGGCTAAATGTATAGCAACGCTTGCAACAGCGTCGGTGTAGTGGATATAAACCTCTGAATGAGTTGGTGTTGCATAAAACTCCTTTATAGGGTCCGAACCCAACTTTACAGAGTGGTCATCGGGACAATCCTCCACTTCGTGTGTTTCGTGGATTTCTTCGGTCATCATACCCTTGTACAATATCCTGCCCAGTTGCTTAACCGGAAGCACCTGAAAACTGAATATTATTAAAAAAAAGTATGCGAGAAACCTCTTCACCACTACAAATTAACACTAAAAACGTGGCAAGATGAGCATAATAGGAATAATAAAATGTTAAACAAGTGCAATTAATACATATTCAATATTATTTTTTATTACTTCAACCCTTTTTTCAGAGTACTTTTGCGCAGATTTTACACATGCTGAAACACCTCATTACTATATTATCTATATGTGCACTACCCCTTCTTGCGTCAGCTCAGGATAGCTGGCCATCGCCGGAGGTAGAGCAAATGTATAATAATGCCCGTGCTCAAATGATGCAGGGCGATTTGAAACAAGCTATCATTACCTACAAGCAAGCTATACAACTGGCACCTGAAAAAATGGTGCTGTATCGTGACCTTGCGCATGCGCAATACCTGTCTTCTGACATTGATGCTGCACAGGCTACGCTTGAACCTATATTGAAAAGCGGCGAAGCCGACGAGCAGTCTTACAGTATTGCCGCAGGTTGCCTTGCCTCTCAGAAAGAAACAAAGAAAGCCAAGACATTACTACAGGATGCCCTGAAACGTTATCAACATTCGGGCATGCTGTACAATCAGCTATCTAAAATACAGGAGCAGGAAGGTGATAATGAAAACGCACTTACTACCCTGCTGACAGGTATAGAGCAAGAGCCGGCCTATCATGTAAACTATTACGATGCTGCCAGGTTATACATGGGCACAGCCAAACCGGTTTGGGCTGTTATCTATGCAGAGGTTTTCCTGAATATAGAACACCACACACCGAGAGCAATAGAAACCAAAGACATGCTGTTGGGTGCATATATGCGCCTGTTTGCCAATATGGCCAATAAGGAACTGCCTAAGTACAAAGGTGCTTCTGCCATTAATAATATATCAGGCTTCGAAGATGCGGTATATAATACCTATCTGAAGCTATCGCCAGTGGTGAGCGACGGCATTAATGCCGAAAACCTGATAATGCTGCGTACCCGTTTTATGATGGAATGGAGCAAAAATTATGCACAACGCTACCCTTTCAGCATGTTTAGCCGTCTTGACGGTATGCTGCGTAATGGCTATTTCGATATGTACAACCAGTGGGTGTTTGGTAATATTGATAACCCGCAGCAGTTTGATGCATGGACAAAGTTTCACCCGGAGGCTATGGAGAAAATGGAACAGTGGCTGAAAGAACACCCATACCGCCCTGTAGCTGCAGACTATTACAACACGAAAGCCGTTAAAGGCATATTCATACAGGCAGACGAAGAAGGCAAAAAGAAGAAAAAGAAATAAAGGCATAAGAGGTGAAGGATAAGCTGTTTATATCAAAACCTTAACGTTTGCCTTTATACATTTGAACACGATTTTTTAGCATAAATATGAAGTATAATAAATATGGCGCTGTCTTAAAGTTTGGCTTTGCCGTTGCTGCACTGCTTGCGGGCAATGCTGCCAATGCGCAGTTGCTGGATAAGATTGCTGCCGTAGTGGGCAAAAACCGCATCATCCTGCAATCTGAAATAGATGTACAGGTAGCCAATACCAAACAAAGTGACCCTACAGCAGACGAAACCGCACTGAAATGCGACATCATGGAGCAGATGATACTGCAAAAGATGCTGGTAGAGCAGGCAGAACGAGATAGCCTTGTAGTGAGCGAAGAAGAAGTAGAAAGTGCACTGGATAACAGGGTGCGCTACTTTATAAGCATGTTTGGCAGCAAAGAAAAACTGGAAGAAGTATCGGGCAAAACCATCTTTCAACTGAAAGAGGACTATCGCGATATGACCCGCGAAAATATGATGGCAGAGAAAGTGCAGGGACAGATATTGCAGGGTGTGAAGATTACCCCCGCAGAGGTTCGTGCTTTTTTTGAAACCATCCCTGCAGACAGCTTGCCTTTCTTCCCTGCAATGGTAGAGATGGGACAGATTGTCATCAACCCGCCTACCAACCCCGAACTTGATTTGTATGCACGTACAAAACTTGAAGGCATCCGCAAAGAGATAGTTGTAGATAAGAAAGACTTTGAAATACTTGCTGGCATCTATAGCGACGACCCCGGCAGCCGCAACAACGGTGGCCGCTACGACGGTATCAGTCGCAAGGGCGGCGGATGGGCTGCAGAGTTTGTGGCAGCTACCTTCAAACTGCAAAATGGTGAGGTATCGCCTATCGTTAAAACACAATTCGGTTACCACATCATACAAATGATAAAACGCCGTGGCGATGAAGCAGATGTAAGACACATCCTCATCAAACCCGAACATACATCTGCCGACTTTAAAGCCGCATTTGTAAAGCTGGATTCTATACGTAGCGAACTGGTAGCAGGCAAACTTACCTTTCAGGAAGCTGTAGGCAAATACTCTCAGGATGAAATGAGCAACCGTACTGGAGGTATGATACTGGATCCGCAAACCAATTCATCGCTGATGGAAGTTGAAAAGCTGGATGCATCTATAGCATTGATGGTAGATACCATGAAAGTGGGTAGCTACTCTCAACCACAGGTATTTGACAATGGTCGTGGCGACCGCTCTTGCCGCATAGTCTATATGAAAAACATCACCAAGCCGCACAAGGCAAATATGGTGGATGACTATGCACGCATACAAGAGATAGCACTGCAACAAAAGAAATCGAAAAAACTGCAAGACTGGGTAGCAGAAAAATCGCCTACCTACTACGTGAAGATAGAACCTGAGTATATGACTTGCGATAAGCTGAAAACTTATGTAAACAGCAACAAGAAATAAACGATAACAACATAAAAGAAAAAGGACGCTAACACAGCGTCCTTTTTTATTGCAGTTATATTTTTATTAGCTCAGCAGATAAGCGATATCTTCCTTCGTCAGTCGTTTCAGGAAGGCGTTATCGTCCGATACCAGTTCGGTTGCCAATGCGCGTTTGCGCTCCTGTAGTATCAGCATTTTTTCTTCTATCGTGTCTTTACATATCAGGCGATAGGCAAAGATGTTCTTTGTTTGCCCTATACGGTGTGTACGGTCTATGGCTTGTTGTTCTACCGCAGGGTTCCACCATGGGTCTACAATGTACACATAGTCTGCCGCAGTAAGGTTCAAACCTATACCACCCGCTTTCAACGATATCAGGAATACTTTACAATCAGGATTGTTCTGGAACTCGCTGATGGCTTCTTCACGCGCTGTTGCACTGGTACTGCCGTCAAAGTACACATACGGTATGCCTTTTGCTTCCAGCTCTTTGCGTATCAGTGCCAGCATACCCAGGAATTGAGAGAAGATAAGTGCTTTGTGTTTACCTACATTCTCATCTATCTCACGCGTCAGTTCATCCAACTTCACGCTATAGTTATGGTAGCGTTCTGCTTCGTTCAGTATAGCAGGCGAGTCGCATATCTGGCGCAGACGTGTAAGGCCTTGCAGGATGTGCATAGTACTGCGTTCTACACCACGCTCTTCTATCATGCCCATTATCTGCTCGCGGTAGGTATTGCGATACGCATCGTAAATTTTGCGTTGCTCTGTACCCATTTCGCAATACAGAATCATCTCTGTTTTTTCTGGCAGGTCTTTTGCCACCTGTTCTTTGGTGCGGCGCAGCAGGAAAGGATAGGTGAGCTTGCGCAATTGCTGCTTCACTTCATCTTCCTGAAACTTATCTATCGGTGTTGCAAATTCATTCATGAAGAACTCTCTGCTGCCCAGCATACCCGGGTTCAGGAAGTTCATCTGCGCAAACAGGTCGAACGTATTGTTTTGCACAGGCGTACCACTCAATGCAAGTTTATGTTTTGCATTCAGCAACAGCGATGCTTTTGCCACCTGCGATTGCGGATTTTTTATGCTCTGGCTTTCATCCAATACGATGTAATCAAACTCCATGTCTTTCAGGATTTTGATATCGCTGCGCATAGTACCGTATGTGGTAATGATAATATCATATGGTTCAAAAGCCTTGACAGATGCCATACGCTTGGGCCCATGATGTATAAAGTGTGTGAGCGATGGTGTAAATTTCTTTATCTCGTTCTCCCAGTTATACATCAGCGTGGTGGGGCATATCACCATAAACTTCGCATCTGGCTTTTCCTTTTTGTTGTGCAAAAAGTAGGTAAGCGTCTGTACTGTTTTACCAAGACCCATATCATCTGCCAGAATACCACCCCAACCTGCTTCCTTCAGAAACAGCAACCACTGAAAGCCCGCCAACTGATAAGGACGCAGTGTAGCTTTCAAATCTTCGGGAGCGCTCACGCTACTATAGTCGTTGTCTATAATATTGGTCAGCCTTTCTTTCTTGTCTTCCAGTTCTTGTTGCAGTTGTTCTTCATCTACATCAGCAAGTAGCTCATCCAGCACACTGAAGTGGAATTTCTTCAGGCGTACGGTATTACCCTTGGTATCGCCCATTTTTATGAGCAGGGCATATTTCTTCAGCCATTCTTCGGGCAGCAAACCAATGCTGCCATCGCCCAGGCGTACAAAGTTTTGTTTCTGTGCAAGCGCACGCTTCACTTCTACAAGCGATACCGATTGGTCGCCAAACACTACTTCTACCGTAGCATCAAACCAATCTATACCACTGCTTACCTGTATACGTGTATCAGGTTTGTAAGTGCTGATGCGCAGGTTCTTCAGATTGTCGAAGCCAAATAGCTCTACATTCCATTCCTTCATCACATCTGCAAAACGGAAGAACCAATTGTTTGCCAATACAGATGTTGCAGGTATGTAGAAGAAGTGTTCTTTTACATTGTGCTGCATATCGCTGTGCAGTGTGCGCAGCATGTTTACATACTCCTGCTCTTCCACTTCGCTGCGGCGCACTACTTTCACCACACCGTTAAGCGGTTCTATCACATCACCAAAGAAGCCCCATTTTATTTCTACGCCGTTGTAGGCAAATGCGGGTTGCAATACCAACATCTGTTCTCTTTCGGTCAGGTATAGCCTGTATTGCGGTTTTACCGTATCTACATGCTCTACTATGTCATCGCCAAAGTTTACGTGCATCAACTGGCTCCACTGCATCAGTTTATCCGTAAGGAATGTTGGCCATTCTTTGGCAGATACTTTCATCACACCATCGGGCAGAAACTGTTCTATAAGCCTTGCCTGTTGCACAGTGGCTACAGCATGTATATTATACTCGTGCTTGATGAGACCTGCATTCAGTACCTCCACGTCTTTAAACGGCACGTATTTATCTTCTATTATCCACGACAGTTCTACACGATAGCCACCTTTCTCCAGCTTCACAGCACTCAATTGCGGCATTGCTTTGTAGGCAGAAAAGGCAACGGCATCCAGCGTTTTTGAACTGAGTGTTTTTGTATTGCTGCGTATAAAACTCAGCGTATGATCTTTATAGCGCTCCAGCAGTTTCTGATACTTTGGCAACAGGTATTCCCATACCTGCTCTGTAACATCTTCTGTTGGTGTTTCTTTCAGTACGGTTGTGTAGTCATCCAGAAAATCGCCGAATGGCAAATTCTTTTTCAGATAGCGCAGTATTTCTTCAGGAGAGAACTTGCGTACTACAGGTATCAGTTCGCGCTCATCTTCGCGAAACGCCATAGGGTTTACATACTGCTGCAAATCCAACTGTTGCAAACCACTCAGAAACTTCGTTGCTTCTTCATCCGTCTCGCCAGCTACCAGCATTATGTTTACAAACGGATACCATGTTACTTTGGCATCCAGCACTATGCCCAGTCGCTTGGGGTCTTCAACCTGTACTTCTTTTACGGGCTCTACTTCTTTCTTTACTAACGTAGCACTACTTGCAGAAGATGCCGCATGATAGGTTGGCTGTGTTGATACCTTCTTGATAGTAGTATCCAGCACACGCAGGAATGGTTTTCCATTCTGGTAGATGAATTCAAACTTACCCGTCAGGTCGTCCTTCAGGCTATAGCCATAGAGCGCCAGCAGTTTATTCTTCTGCTCATCCCAATCGCGTACTGTCTGGAAGTATTGTGAGCCTTGTTCATTCAGTATCTGAATGAACATAGCGGCTTTATGCACACACAACGGATACTTCTTCTCATTACATCCGCACGATGTATCGAAGTAGCGCTCGTCGTTTTGCTTCAGTACTACTTTGTAAGTATTATCACCATCAGGTACTTCGCCTTCCACACGGTCGGTCTTGTTGCCTGTGTATATTACTTTCTTATTGTTTGCCCAGATGGTTGCTTTCTCTATTATCTCAGCCGATGCAAATACACGCAACATTTGCAGGCTCACCTGGCGCATACGCACTACAGAGTGTTTCTGATCGTAAGTGATATCTGCATTTTCAAAGAAACCACTTTGCAGAATATCATTTAGTTGAAACAGTGCTGCTACTTCGTGCCTGCATATATCGCCCATGTTGTACGGGCATTGGCATCGCACAGCAAGGTTTTTATTATCCAGGTATTTGTTGATGGTAACCGTGTAATAGTTCTGGTACACATCATTGCGCACGCGAAAACGCACCTGCTCAAGCAGATGATCTACATCTAACATCTGCACACCGGCAGTGTAGAATATTTTTTTACCACGGCGGATAACTTCTTCTGTCCCATGGTTGTAAACGTGCTTTAGCAGTGCAGGTAATGACATTCTATTGTATCTCTGTGTTCAGCGATCTGCGATTTTTCCAATCCGAAAAAGGCAATCTGCAAAAGTAACGGAAAAAGGCGCTCACTTGAGCGCCTTTTCTAATTAAATTCTCGTTAATGTGATATATTATACAAACAATGATGTGATTGCATATACGATACCTGCTATCACCGCACTGACAGGAATGGTTAATACCCATGCCCACAGCAGGTTTACAGTAACACCCCAGCGTACTGCCGACAGGCGTTTTGTAGCACCCACACCAATGATAGAACCTGTGATGGTATGCGTAGTAGATACAGGGATACCCATTTGCTCTGTCATGAACAAGGTAAGTGCACCTGCTGTTTCAGCACTCACACCTTCCAGCGGTGTTACTTTGGTAATGCGTGAACCCATTGTTTTTACAATCTTCCAGCCACCACTCAGTGTACCCGCTGCTATAGCAGTGTAACATGCCAGTGGTACCCAACCCAGGTCTTTCAGTGCAGTGCTGATGTCAGGATATTTCTGTGTATTGTATGCTACGAAAGCCGCAGAGATGATACCCATTACTTTTTGCGCATCGTTACCACCGTGCCCAAGGCTGAATGCTGCCGATGACAACAACTGCAGGCGTTTGAACATATTTGCCTTACGGCTTGCACTCGGGTCTCGCAGCACATCTACATATATATAGCTCAGTACAAATATTGCCACAACAGCCATAATACCGTACATCAGCAGCGAGTTGTCGCCTTTCTCCAGCGTCTTCACCACTTCTTTGTGTATGTCTATCTTATCTATACCTTTTGTCAGTTGTGCGTGCTGTGCATCTGTCATAGCCAATACGGTAGCAATGCTGTCTGCAAGCTGCTCGTTTGGTACAGAGCCATACATTTTTGCAAGGCCTTTTACGCTTTCCACTACTTCGTTCAGGCTATCTGCCAGCGGCTTAACAGCGGGATTTACACCTGCTACTGCTTTTACACTGTCCAAACCGTAGATTTTCTTAACCTCGTCTTTAGCTTTGTTGTAGCCTACAGATTCTGTAAGTCCCAATTTCGCAACGCTGTCAGCAATTACATCTGCACCCAGTGCATCATAATACTTAGCAACAGCCATTACTTGCTTTGCTTCACCCTTTGCTTTTTCCAGTTTCTCCTTTGCCTTTTCATCTTCAGGGTGTTTCTTCAGTTCCTTCTCGTACTTGTCTACTTTATAGAGCTTAGCAACATTTTCTTTGATTTTGCCTTGTTCGAAGTTGTTGAATAGCATCCATGTAAATGCAGTAGCAAGAATCATGATACCTATACGCAGCCATACATTGCGCATGATGGTGACCAATGTAATGAACATGGATATCACCATACCGATAAGCGGCGCCAGGAAGATGAAGAGAACTGTTTTAGATATTTTCTCTATCTCGATGATAGAACTGAATGCCACAAAGCCTTTGGTCATGTAAGCATGCATAATTGCAGCACCTGCAAAGCCACCTATCAGTGTGTGCGATGACGATGAAGGAATACCGTACCACCACGTCAGCAGGTTCCATGCAATAGCCGCTATAAGGCCTGCAAATATTACAGGAAGGGTAATGAATTCAGGATATACCGTTTTACCGATTGTGTTGGCAACAGCATGGTCCTGAAAAATGAAATAAGCCACGAAGTTGAACGCCGCAGCCCATACTACCGCCTGAAACGGCGACAGTACTTTTGTAGACACGATAGTGGCTATTGAGTTGGCCGCATCGTGAAAGCCATTGATGTAGTCGAACACCAGGGCCAGTATTATTATTACTACTAAGAAAGTAAACATACTGTCTGTTTTGTACCGATTGGAATTAAACGTATTTGATAATGATTGACTCAATCACGTTAGCTGCGTCTTCGCACTTATCAGTTACGATTTCCAGCATCTGGTACAGGTCTTTTTTCTTAATAATTTCTACAGGGTTGATGCCTGAAGAGAACAGTTGCATCATACCTTTATCCAGCGTATCATCACCTTCGTTTTCAAGACTGTTGATAACCACACAAGCTTCGGTCAGCGAGCGCAGGTCTTTCATATCGCGCAGGCCATATACAGCTTTGTTAAGTGCTGTGATAGATTTTGCAATAATACCCGCAAATTCTACCGTCACTTCATCAAGGTCATCTATGCCGTAGTTCATCACACGCTTTGATGCACCCCACAGGTAGTCTGCGATGTCATCCAGCGATGTTGCCAGATAGTGAATATCCTCACGGTCGAACGGGGTAATGAAGTTTCTGCCCAGTTCTATGAATATTTTGTGTGTTACCTCGTCGTTCTTGTGTTCCCACTCTTCCAGACTCTTGAGCAGTATATTACGAGCTGTCACATCTTTTTCTGCTACTGCTTTGTTGAAAATATCGCTCATCTGTGTGAGGTTGCTGCTCACTTCTTCAAACAAGCCGTAGAATACCCTGTCTTTAGGCAGGAAAATCTTCATTATCGAGGCAAAACTCATATCTGTATTATTGAATTGTCCGCAAATGTATTTTTGTTTCTCAAGGCTACGGAATAGGTAACATACACTTAATAATTCCTTAACATTGAGTTTAATATTATTTAATTATTTAATGACTTTGAATTGATTTTTAGAAGTTAATCTGTGCCTGCAATCTCAGTAAAGAGCCTTCCTGCAGGTTGTTTTGCTTCGCGAAATCCTCAAAACGGCGAGATGAGACGGTGTACATAGCCACCAGTTCAAATTGCTTAACAGGCTGCCACTCAACACCTAGTTCAAACTCATTCACCTTGTAGCTGCGTGCATCTCTTTCGTGTTTTTTACCACCCTCATAGTATTGAATCCTTGTGAATGGGAAGAACAGTTGATTTTTAAACTTAATTTGATAGTTCAGCATTACATAACCACCTGTCAGGTCTTTTGCTTCGATGCTATCTGTTGCGGTGTTGAATTGAGGGCCTTTGCCAATGTTATATTCTGCCATTACACCAAAAGGTTTCGGGTATAATATCACACTTGCCGCTGCCCTTTTGTCAATATATGTAAGGTCTTTCCTGTATTTAACACCTGTAGAAAGCTGGTCTGATGCCATTGTATAGAAGCCTGTATAACCTTGCACACCTGCTTCCAGTATCTGTGTACCTATCTGGAAAGGGTATGATATGCGCCCCACAACATGGCGATCGTTATTCAGTTCGGGCTTATTCGCTGTTTGTCCGTTATACACACCAAAGCCTACCACACCATAGTCGCCAGAGCCTTTTAAACCGTCATTTACCAGTTTAGAGAACAGCTCTCTTGTTTTGGCAGGTGCGTAGTAGAACATCACACCCAAGTCGCGCTCATTGCTCAATGCACTGTTAAGTGCATCGTTACGGTCAAGCGGCAATCGGTTTTGGCTCGATTGCATGTTTTCAAAACCATAAGGTATCTTGCTCTGACCGATACGGAAACGGAAGCGGTTCTTTCTATCAACTCCTATATCGAAGTAAGCATCCCTCAACTGGCCGAAGTGCAAACCGGTAGTTGATGCAGAGCTTGCAAAGTCTGGCTGTACATAGAAATACACCTGTTTGCTTATCTGCCCGAAGAAGATAATACGTACACGCCTCAGGAAGAAGCCACCGTTATCGCCCCAGCTACGGTCGCACTGCTCGCAACCCAGCTTGTCATTTGTTTCAAGCAGACGATTGTACCTTGCCTGCACATAGCCCCTGATGCTTACAGATTCATACCACTTCTTTTTGGGTGTCGCATCTGTTTTCAACTCCATAGCTTCGCCTTTTTGTGCAAATGCTACAGAAGCCGTTGTTAACGATAATACGATTGCAATACCTGCTTGTAAAACTTTACGCATGTTGGTTTTAAATTTCTGAGCGCAAATGTATTTTGGTAACAATTCCGTAAGAAATTAATAATCAACTCTTAATGATTTGGTAACATTGGAGTTAAAGTTGTTTTGTAAAGTTCTTTTCCTATTTAATAGGTTGCATTTAGCATGACAATTGCTTTACAACACAAAAATACTTTATGCAAAAACTGATACTCCCTGCCTTAATAGCAACTGTAATCCTTAACCTGACATCGTGCAATTGTGATGGTTCTGATGAGGTTGTAACCACAACCGGCATCGATATAAAAACACCAAGTACATACAGCGCAACATCATATGAACCTGCTATTGAGGTGCAGGAAGTGAGCATAAGAGAGAAAGGAGATAGAAAATGTCACTATAAAAATCTTGTTACATCTTATCGAAATCCCTTGCGTACCAATACAGTAAAAATCTACGCTGACAAAGAATTGAAACTACGCACACTGACCATACCGGCAGGCGAAAATCTGCTACAATACAAGCAGCTTGACATAACAGGATATGACACTTCTTACAGGAACTTCAGTCACTGCACTATATACTTTGGCAAACTGATAGACACCAATACACATAAGGGAATATACCGCTTTTATATACAAGCATCGACGGATAATAGCACTTTCAAAGATTCGAGCGATATGGTGATACAGTAGGCTGACTATTGCAGTCTTACCCGCGGGTCCAGCCAGCCATAGAGCATATCTGTTATCAGGTTTACGATGATGAAGATAAAGGCGGTGAGCAGTACAGAACCCATCACCAAAGGGAAGTCGAATTTATCTAAGGCGTCAACGGTTATCTTGCCAACACCCTTCCAACCAAAGATGTATTCCACAAAAAATGAACCTGCCAACAGCTCTGCCAGCCAGCCCGAAATAGCTGTCACCACAGGGTTCAGGGCATTAGGCAATGCATGACGAAACACTACTTTGGCAGTAGATAATCCTTTTGCGTAAGCCGTACGGATATAGTCTTGCGATAACACATCGAGCAGGGCACTACGTGTAAGCTGTGTAATGATAGCCAGCGGGCGAATACCCAATGCTACAGCGGGCAGTATCAGGTTTTGCAATGCCAAATGTCTGCCTGTAATGGCATCATACTCCCAAAGGCTACCCGTCATATTGAGCCCTGTATAACTATGCAATATGTAACCAAAGAAATAAGCTATTACCAGACCCGCAAAAAATGATGGCATAGATACACCTGCCACACTTGCAGCTATGGATGCGGTATCCATCCAAGTATCTTTTTTCAATGCAGCCAATATACCTAACAATATACCACCCAAAGTAGATATAGCCATAGCTGCCAATGCCAGTATAATAGTACCGGGGAGTGCTTCCGTAAGCACGGCATTCACTTCTCTTTTGGTATTGTAGCTGCGCCCCAGATAAGGAGCTTTCAGCCCCAGTGCATGACTGCCTAAAGGTAGTAATGTAGCATAGCCATACTTAGCTTTATCTGTACTATCGCGCATGTGATAGCCTATGGGCGAAATATCGTTGAGGTATAAAAAGTAGCGTGTGGCAAGTGGCTTGTCGAGGTTCATTTCCCGCCTTGCATTTTCTACAGATGCTATGTCTGTGCGCTGCCCCATGGTGAGCCTTGCAGGGTCTCCGGGCAATACATTGAACAGGAAGAACACAACCGTGATAACACCTGCTAATACAAGCAGGCTATACCGTAAACGCCGAGCCAGAAAGCGCAGCACTATTTACCCGATTTTGCAGCAGCCAGTGTAGAAGGATAATCTTTGTAGCTCCACTTGCCACGTATCACACCCTGATCCAATAACATCAGGCCCGGGTTAGCGCGCAGCGCGGTTTTAGCCACCGTACCATCAAACATATACAGGATGCCTTTCTCTATATTATTAGCTTTTCGAAATGCTTCTGCTTTATCTTTTGTAGTAGAGATGAGTATGTAAGTAGGCACATTGTTTTTCTCTGCATCTTCTATCAGGTTGTGCAGTTTATCCATATTTTCTGTGCTTGCTTTTTCTACGTCTTTTACAAATAACAACAGGGTATTACCCGGTGCAGTCAACACACTTTCTGTTACGTCATTGCCATCGTAATCAGAAATTACAAAGTCTTTTATTTTCGGTTCTGCATTACCTTTCTTAATCAGTTTCGATTCGCTGCTTACATACTTCCATGTAGTATCCTGCCACGGGAAGTTTTGTGTATTAAATTCTTTCTTCACACCGTCTTTTTCATACACAAGCATTGTTTCGTACACATCAGGTATTGCACCTTCAGGTATCTTACGGTCTTTCTCCAGGTTCACGCCTACTTTGTAAGGCAAGCAATCGTAGTATGGCAGATGACCCAATGCATACCATTGCATACCGAAAGCAAATACCACTGTCAGTATCATCAAAGGTGCATTTATTTTTGTAGAGAATACAGGCTGTATCTTTTTGCGGTAGATGAACAGTACCAATCCTAAAACTGTCAATGCCACATCTTTCCAGAAGGTTTCTTCGTTGCTGATTTTTATGCAATCGCCAAAGCAACCACACTCTTTTATCTTGCCGCTAAACAGCACATATGCCGTCAGGAAAGTGAAGAAAACTATCAGCCCCAATAGCAATACAGAAAATACTTTTTGCGCATAACCCAGCAATACTGCCACACCTGCTATTATCTCAAACGCTATCATCATTACAGACAGCGTCAGTGAGTATGGCATCATCCAATGCATTTTCCATACTTCAAAAAACTCATCCATCTTGTAGCTGAGCCCCAACGGGTCGTTCGCTTTTACAAGACCTGAGAAAATGAACAGAACGCCTACTACTATTCTGATGAGCCACAGTATGTACTTCATATTTGTTGGTTTATGCGTTTAGTATTGACCGCTAATTTGCTAAATGGGTTTGTAATAAACTGTTAAAGCCTACGCTTTGCCTTCGTCTATTTTGATGAGGGCAAATATGGCATAGTTCACAATATCGTGAAAATTGGCATCTGCCCCTTCCGACACAATCGTCTGCCCATCGTTGGCAAGTATCTGTTTGATGCGGAGGAGCTTTACCAGTATCAGGTCTACAAAAGACTGTTGCGACAACTCTCTCCAAGCCTCGCCATAGTCGTGGTTTTTCTGTTGCATCAAGTTTTCAATATCCTGTGCTTTGTCTTCGTACCATTGTTTAGCCTCTTCATAGCTCAGGTCTATCGGCGCATCAGCAGGCATGGCATACTGTATCAGGGCTATAATGCCGTAGTTTACAATGCCTACAAACTCGCTCTCTATGCTATCACCTATTTTCTGCTGCCCCGTTTCCTGTATCTGGCGTATGCGCCATGCTTTAATGTATATCTGGTCTACAATAGATATGCCGCGCAGCACCCGCCACGATGTACCGTAGTCTTTGGCTTTTTTCACGTACATATCCTTGCAGCGGCCTACAACGGCCCTGTATTGTGCTAAAGTATTTGTCATTATGTTGGCGCTTACGCTATCCTGCATTTTCTTTGTAGTGCTATGAGTTTCAAAAATACAGTTTTACCCGTAGAAACCACCCTGCAAAGTAGGGGCAGATTGCTGGACATATCTACACCTGTTGTAATGGGTATCCTCAATGCTACGCCCGATAGCTTTTACAATCAGGGGCGCGACAGTGATGCAGACAGCATCCTGCGCAATGCAGAGCGTATGTTGAAGGACGGAGCAGCCATACTGGATGTGGGCGGTGCCAGCACCAAACCGGGCAGCGCCATCATAGCACCAGACGAGGAACTCAGCCGTGTAATACCTGTTATTGAAGCCCTGCATAAGCACTTTCCGGAGGCGTGGCTGTCTGTAGATACATATCATAGCAAAGTGGCTTTGGAAGCTGTAAACGCAGGCGCAGCTATCATAAATGATGTTAGCAGTGGCAGTATAGACGGAAATATGATAGCTACCGTAGCACAACTACAGGTGCCTTACATAGCCATGCATATGCAGGGCACACCCGCCACCATGCAGCAAAACCCGCAATACAGCAATGTAACGCCGGACATTCTGAACTACCTACGCCAGATTGTTGACCAATGCGAAGCAGCAGGCATCAAAGACATCATTATAGACCCCGGATTTGGTTTTGGTAAAACACTGGAACACAACTACGAACTGCTTCGCAATATGCACACCCTCCGTATGCTTGGCAAGCCTGTATTGGCAGGCATATCGCGCAAGGGCATGGTATGGAAAGCCCTGGGCACCACACCCGAAGAAGCCTTGAATGGCACTACAGCGCTGCACATGGTTGCCCTGCAACAAGGTGCTAATATCATACGTGCACATGATGTGAAGGAAGCGATGGAGGTGATAAAATTGTATAGCTGGCTAACTAATCAACAAAGCAACTAATCAACTATCACCCAATCATCGGGTGGCGCTTAAACTCCTTACTCCTGTCAAACAAATAACGTAGCGTCTGTAGCTTACGGCTGCGGTAGGTGCCAAGGATCTCTCCTATGCTTATCATCTTGGGGTTGAAGTCGCCAATCCACTGCATTTCGTAGTCTTCGTATTTGGCAGCAGCCTGTATCATTTTACCACCACTCACTATCATATAGCCATCTACCCCCTTGCCCTGAAACTCTGGCACTACACCAAAAGCCAGTCCTACAAAACGGGTACACTTACCAAACTGTTTCAGCCACAGGAATTTCAGTTTTTGCACCAAGCCAAACTTACCATTCAGGTGTTTGAAATACTGGTTCAGGTCTGGCAGATTCACCCAGAAAGCAATCGGCTCATCTTTGTAATACACAAACCATTGTATGCTTTCATCTATCACGGGCTTCATGGTCTGGAACATCTTTATCACTGTCTTATCTTCCAGCACCTTACCACCACCATGTTTTGCCCATGCTTTGTTGTATATCACTGTAAAGTCTTTGGCAAACTTTTCCAGTTGGTCTTTGCGTAGATGCTTTGCACTGTAGTCGGGGTCTGCGGCATACTTATCGTATGCTTCGTAAAATTTGTCCTGTAATCGACTCTGCACTTTCAGGGCAAAACATATCTGCTCGTAATACACCTGAAAACCATAATTGCTGAAAAGCTGCTTGTAGTATTCAGGATTGTAGTTCATACAGTACAAAGGTTCCTGATAACCCTCTACCAACAGCCCCCACCATTTATCGCGCTCACCAAAATTAATCGGGCCATCCATTGCCTCCATACCACGCTCCTGCAACCATTGCTTACAATGGTCGAACATGAAATTGGCTGCTTGCTGACTGTCGATGCATTCAAAAAAGCCAATACCACCTGTTGGTTGTTCGTTCTTGTATTGTGTATTTACAAACGCAGCAATGCGCCCTATTATGGTACCACTGTCATCTTTCAGCAGCCATCTTGCACACTCCCCTTTTTTGAAAAACTTGTTTTTGGCAGGGTCAAAGACTTCTTCTATATCCTTATCCAACGGGCGCACCCAGTTGGGATTGTTTTGATTGATTGCGTTGGGTAATGCTAAAAATGCCTGTCTGTCTACTTCAGATGCTACTAAATGCATTCTCATGGGCGTAAAATTAGCAATTAGATTTTTGCCATAAAACCATACACACAGTGCAATTGTTTATTCAACAATCAGTTAATTCAATTTATTTAACAAGACTATTACACACATAGCTCTTTTTGCGAATGTTATCTGCGCTCATTTTTCATTAGATTGCAAGGATATGCAAGTACTACTCTGGGCCATAGCAATCATCCTTTCGGCAGGTGCCGCATGGTGGGTATATCGTGCAGATAAAAAGCGTGCTACACCCTACCCGTGGCTTACGGCAACATTGCGCGGTATTGTAGTATTCCTTGCGCTATTATTGCTATTAGCGCCTGTCATCAGCATTACCAATAATGAGACACAGAAACCTGTGGTTGTATTTGTACAAGACAATTCGAACTCTATAGCTACTGCGCTTGGCAAAGACAGCAGCACATACAAGCAAAACACACAATCGCTCATTGACAAACTTTCGGGCGATTATAAAGTAATTACTTGGAACCTGAACGGCAATACTGCTGCAGATAGCCTCTTTCGCTACACATCGCAAAGCACAGATTTATCGAAGGCATTGGAAAATGTGCAGGAATACTATGGTGCGCAAAATCTGGGCGCAGTAGTATTGGCTACCGATGGAAAATACAATCAAGGTAGTAATCCTTTATTTCAACAACTATCATTACAAAGCCCGCTATACACCGTTGGCATTGGCGATAGCAGCAGGCAGAAAGACCTGCGCATAGCACAAGTATACAGCAACAAAACAGTATCGCTCAACAGCAATTTTGAAATACGTGCAGATATCATTGCTACACTTTGTAATGGCTATAGCAATAGCATAGAGCTAACTGAGGTCGGACAAGTTGTTGCAACTGCTCCGCAAAGCATCAATAGCAATCAGTACGACCGCACCGTTTCTTTCAGCATTAAAGCTGCAAAAGCGGGTTTGCATCACTACACCATCGTAGCCCCAAAAGCAGATGGCGAGCAGAACACTGCCAACAACCGCAGAGATGTGTTTGTAGAAGTGGTAGATGAACAAAAGAAAATACTTATAGCTGCCGCTGCACCGCACCCGGACATCAAAGCTATACAAGAAGCACTCAGCGCATTGGAAAGCTACAAAGTGACGGTGGCTATGGCAAACGAAATACCATCGATGCAGGAATACAAAGTGGTGATATTGCACCAACTGCCATCACAGTTCCTGAACAACAGCCGAGATATTGCTACCATGCGCAAACCTGTATGGTACATACTTGGCAGCCAGACAAACCCTGCGGCTGTTATGCAACTGCCATCGCCCGTGCAAATGAGCATCAACCCGCTTGCATCGGTCGACAGATACCCTGCTTACAATGTTGCTTTCAATAGCTTTAGTGTGCCGCAGAACATGCAGGCAGTGATGGACAAGATGCCACCACTCAGTGTACCGCAAGGCACTATACAGGCACAGGCAAATGCTGATGTACTATTCCGTCAGCGCGATGGTGAGCAACAACCATTGTGGGTATTGCAACAGGGCAATCCTTCTACAGCCATCACTACAGGTGAAGGTATATGGCGTTGGAGAATGTACGAGTACAAAAACTTCAACACACATAATACCATTGATGAGTGCATACGTCAGACGGTCTCTTTCCTTGCAGCTAATACCAATGAAAAACCTTTCTACATACAGCTACCAAAATATGTGTGGAGCGACCAGGAAAACATCAGCATGAATGCCTACCTGCTGAACGCTACTAACCAACAAGTGAACACTGCCGATGTACAATTGGTGATAACAGATACAAGCGGCAAAAAACAAAATTTCAACTTTGAGAAGAGTGGTAGCAGTTACAGGCTCAATACAGGTATATGGGCAGCAGGCACTTACAACTATGTTGCACGTGTTGTGTACAACGGCACTACCTATACTGCAAGCGGCAGCTTTGTAGTAGAGCATATGCCGCTTGAGCAAATGGAAAGTGGCGCAGACTACAACATGCTCTACACGCTGGCAAAGAAACATAACGGTGGTTTTGTACCTGCCGCAAGCATCACTGCGCTGGCAGATAGCATTAAGAAGAATACGAACATCAAGCCTGTAATACAAAGCAATATTCAGTCTGTACCATTGGTAGATTGGAAATGGTATTTCCTGCTGATACTCATATTTGCGGTGGCAGAATGGCTGCTACGCAAATACTGGTTGGCTCAATAATAGTTTTGGGGAAATAGTTTATCGTACTTCAGGCAGCATCAGTTCAAACTTAGAGAAGCTGATGCATTTATCAGGATTTTTTGCTGCGTGCTTGTACACAATATTTCGGATGTAATCATTATCAGGCATAGGTTCCAGTTTTTCCTGAAGTTCTAAGATATTATCAGGCATCACACCATCGTGCAAGTAACCCATACCATAGAAGGAGCCTTTGTTGATGAAGATGCAACTTTGCTCATCATCATTAATGCCCTTATCTACCAATGCAAAAGTAGGCAGTGTTTTGTGCAGCCATTTTACAGCATCATCTACTTTGCGGTTATACCTTTTCGTTTTCATGGTAGCACCACAAACACCCGTGCAGCTATCGGCAAACACACCATTGGTGCAGTCTGCATTCTTGGCAAGATTACACAATCGTGCACATAAGCCAAACTCTGCAATCATTTCGCGTATTCTGTTGTGCCCCTCTATGATTGTATTGAACGTATGCAATGGCTTCAGCACCTGTTTGTTCTTTTCTATAGCAATGCGTTTATAGCCCTGCTGATCTTCGTACACAAACAAGCCAAACTTTGGTAGGTAGCCGCGTTGGCTGCGGTTATAGATAGGCCACAGCCTGCGTATCTCCGTACTTTCCAAAATATGTGCCATCAAATCGGTAGCACATTCCTTATAGCTGATGCAGTGTATATCTCGCAGAAAATCCTGCTTCTGTTTGCCGGTTTTGTTATTGCTGAAATGACTTTTTACTCTGCGTTTCAGGTTCTTTGCCTTGCCCACATATATCACTTTGCCGCTGATGTTGTAGAAGTAGTAAACACCGGGTACAGGTGGCAGGCTACCTACTTGCTCAATAGGCACATGTGGTGGTAAGTACTGTTCGCTGTTGCGGCCTTTCAGCATGGTCTTTATTACACCCTCGGCATCGTTTGCTACAAGCATGGCAAACAGGTCTGCCGTTGCCATGGCATCACCACCTGCACGGTGATGATTGGCATGGTTGATGCCCAACTGTACGCATAGCTTACCAAGGCTATAGCTCGCTTTACCGGGCAGTATCTTGCGCGCCATACGCACAGTACATAGCTTCTTTACACCCAGCTCGTAGCCACTTGCTTCCAGGTGATGTTTTACAAAAGAGTAATCGAAGTTTACGTTGTGTGCTACAAATACTTTATCCTTCAGTAATTCATGCACACGTGCTGCCACCTCGCTGAAGCGTGGTGCATTTTCTACCATATTATTGGTAATACCCGTAAGCCTTTGAATAAAATAAGGAATCTGTGCATTGGGATTAACAAGCGTTTCGTAAAAATCTACAACCTGCTTACCATCATGCACCACAATGGCTATTTCCGTTATACCGTTTCCTGCGGCATGACTCCCCGTCGTTTCTATATCTACTATCGCATATAGCATTGCATGTTAAAGATAAGATGAAACTATCTATCTCGAAAAATGGTTTTCAGTTTACAAATACATAATGTCATTATTTAAAGTATGTATTATGCGAAATCTATTTACCAAACTAATCATAGCAAGCCTCTTTTTTACTGTAATAGCTTGCACCCGGAAAAATAAACGAGCTGATACGAAACAATCACAACCACAATCACTGATACTGGACAAGAAAGAGCTGGAATGCAAACGCAAAAACTGGAACCGTGTACCTAAAAAAGAAGGCTATGTAATGGATGTGGTGAGCAAGCAGGAGTATAAACCTGCTTCTAAGTAAATAGCCTCAACTACAATAGTTATAATAATCCTTATTGCAATGCTCACACTTTTGATGCTCATCATAAAAATATGCATTATAACCATCACAGCGGGGGCATCTGGCTGTTATTGTCTGGCAAGTTTCGCACTTGTAAGCAAAATCAACCAACTGTCTGATACCAAATTGCACCAATAATTTTGATATTCTGATTGCCCTCAAAGGTGTAGATAGATATATGAAACTCCCTATTGGTGCATCTTGGTTAGTATCATAGTATGTAGCATCCTTTTCAGTGTTGCATCTTCTGCAAAACTTCTTTTCGATAACCATTATTAAATGTACCTAAAAACAATCAAAGGGTAGCAAATGCTACCCTTTCAATCAGTTTTATTGCTGGCTTTATAACATAAGTCTCAAACCCGCATGCACAGGAAATTCGTAGCCTGAATACCTCTTCATATTCAGCCTTACACCGGGCTCCAGATTAATACCGATAGTACGATTCAGCTTATACATCAACCCTATACTACCACCTACAGCAAAATTGCCATAGTGTACATCTTCAAGATGCACATAACTAAAATTGACACCCGGCCCCAACAAAAATCTTTCACCAATATTAAATGGCAGGTCTATATGCACACCCCCTGTAAATACGCCTATAGGTTTTCTGATATCGGTAGTATTAAATGAAACATTAACGCCTGCCCTAAAATTTTCTGTAGGGCAATAACGATAGCCTAAAGCCATGCCACCGACATTTCCTCCTACATATGTTCTGCCAATTGTTTGGCCATATGCGTATACATTGTAAGGAACTAATACTCTGGAAAAAATCCCATCTATCACCAGCATATGATGAGATTCTTTGTTTGATGTCGAGGCATTTTTTTGAGCTAAACTGCAGATAGATGTAGCTACAATAACAAGAGTTAACAGGTATTTCATTTTTCAAATTTTGGGCACAAATATACACAACAAAGGGTAGCAAATTGCTACCCTTTGTTATATCATAAAACCTTTGTTGAATTAGCTTTGGCTTGCTTTCCATTTTTTAACTGCTTCCGTCAGGCGAGGCAGCACGTCCATTACATCACCCAGCACACCATAATCTGCCGCTTTGAAGAACGGAGCTTCCGGATCTTTGTTTATAACAACAATCGTCTTAGAGCTGTTTACACCTGCCAGGTGCTGTATAGCACCACTGATGCCTGCAGCAATGTACAGGTTCGGGCGGATGGTACCACCGGTCTGCCCTACGTGCTCGTGGTGCGGACGCCAGTGAGAATCTGCTACCGGACGGCTACAAGCTGTTGCTGCACCAAGTTCTGTTGCCAGTGCTTCCAGTATGTGCCAGTTTTCAGGGCCTTTCATACCACGGCCACCGCTTACTACCAGTTCAGCTTCGCTCAGTGGTACTGCGCCTGTTACTTTGCTTACTTCTTTTACTGTAATGCCGAAGTCTTTGTCATCAAAAGCAACATCCAGCTTTTCAACTGCTGTGCTGCCTTCGCCTTTCTTCACTGCAAAAGTGTTAGGCATCAGGTTGATGATTTTTACATCCGTAGTGATATTTACAAAGGCAAATGCTTTACCTGAGAATACTGTTTTTTTAACGATGAACCCATTGCTTGTATCAGGCTGCGATACTGCACCCGCTACCATACCAGCCTTCAGGCGTGCAGACAGGCGTGGAGCTACTGCTTTGCCCGTTACATCGTGCAGGCACACTATTACTTTCGCACTTTCTTTTTCGGCAGCTGTTGCCAGTGCTTTTGTGTAAGCACGTGCATTCAGGTTATCGAGGCGTGCATCTGCTACGTGCAATACTTTGGTAGCGCCATACTGGCCCAATTCCTGCATAGCAGCATCGTTTACATTACCCAGTGCTACCGCAGTAACAGTGGTGCCCATTTTCTGTGCCAGTTCGGCAGCGTATTGAACCGCTTCAAAGGTTTTCTTTTTGAAAGAACCCTGTGCGTTTTCTGCTAATACTAAAATCGACATACTTAATTATTTGAACCGGGATGAACCGGATATGATTTAATATTTACTTTCTACTTGATACTATCTACTTCAGACTACTGAACAAATCAGATAACTTTTGCTTCGTTGTGCAACAATGCAACCAGTTCGTCCATATTGTTTTCGTCTATCATCTTAACACCTGTTTTTGCAGGTGGCAAATCGTAAGATGCAATAGTAGTCAGCGCATCGATAGCTGCAGGGGCAACTACTTTCAGCGGCTTGGTGCGTGCAGCCATGATACCGCGCATATTTGGTATACGTGCTTCTGCCATACCCTTTTGGCAAGATACTACCAGTGGTAATGAGCAAGTATCAGTTTCTTCACCACCTTCTATTTCGCGTTTCACAGTCGCAACACCACCTGCTACTTCCAGCGATGATGCAAAGCCTATATAATTCATATCCAGCAGTTCTGCCAGCATAGCACCCATCACACCATTGTTATAGTCGATAGATTCTTTACCGCACAGTACCATGTCATAACCTTCGCTCTTAGCGTATTCAGCTATTTGCGCAGCTACCACATAAGGGTCGTTACTGTCTGTGTCTATACGGATAGCCTCGTCGCCACCCAGTGCCAGTGCTTTGCGGATAACCGGCTCTGCATCTGCTTTACCAACCGTCACCAGATTTACGGCTGTTGCAATACCTGCTTCTTTCAGTTCCAGTGCACGCACCAGTGCATACCATTCATCGTATGGGTTGATGATAAGTGTTACACCTGCTGTGTTAAATTGCGTGTTGTTATCGCTGAAAGCGATTTTGGTAGTTGTGTCAGGCACCTGGCTTATACAAACTAATATCTTCATCAGATTTCGAGATTTGATATACTAATACAAACTACAAATATGTAGCCCGAATGGTTGGCAAAAGTAAGGCAAAAATCATATCAGAACGAATGTAAAGCTTACAGATTTGGTAAAACTGAAAAGAGAAAGGGGCTTAAATAAGCCCCTTTCATCAATACATTATATAAATCTTATTTTATTTCTACTTTGTCGTTCAGGTCAGTATCAACCAGTACGCGACCACAGTGTTCACACACGATGATTTTCTTGTGCTGGCGAATTTCACTCTGACGTTGCGGAGGGATTACGTTGAAGCAACCACCACAAGAATCGCGATGTATAGGCACTACTGCCAGACCATTCCTGTAGCTGCTGCGGATGCGCTCGTAAGCAGACAGCAGACGTGCATCTACTTTCTCCCTTGCTGCGTTCGATTTTTCAGCCAGAATAGCTTCTTCTTTCTCCGTTTCGCCGATGATTTTTTCCAGCTCTTTCTTCTTGCCTTTCAGCACGTCTTCTACGTCCCTGATTTTATCTTCCGTACGTTGGCGTGCAACAGCGCGGTCTTTCAGTTCGAAGTTGGCATCTTTAATGTGCTTCTCGTTCAGCTTCACTTCCAGCTCCTGCAGCTCCATTTCTTTATTGATAGCTTCGAACTCACGATTGTTCTTTACGTTGTCCTGTTGCTTTTCGTACTTCTTTATCAGCGCCAGCGCTTCTTTCTTACCTTCAGTTTTCTGCTCAATAAATTCGTTGATGCTTGCTATTTCAGCATCAATGTTTTGTACGCGTTTTTGCAATCCTTCAATCTCATCTTCCAGGTCTTTCACTTCCATCGGCAGTTCACCTTTCAGCGTTTTGATTTCATCTATTTTAGAATCAATCTTTTGCAGGGTAAGAACGGCGATGAGTTTTTCTTCAACCGAAAAGTCTTTAACAGTAGCCATCAGCAATAATATTTTACCGGATTTGTATTAGTAATTGATACAAGGACGGCAAAATTAGGAAATTTTCTATTAATTATATCGGCAAATATTTCTACCGTGTATTGTTCGCTTTCATAATGACCTATATCGGCTATCACAATCTTACCCTCAGCATCAAAAAACTGATGGTATTTAAAATCGCCTGTCACAAAAACATCTGCCCCTGCGGCAATGGCATCTTTCAGCAAGAAGCTGCCTGAACCACCGCATATTGCTACTTTTTTTATATCTACTCCTTTCAATGCAGTGTGGCGAATACAGGCTACCTGCATTTTATCCTTCAAAAAGGCTAAAAATTCACTTTCCGGCATCGATTTTGGCAAAAAACCCACCATTCCGGCCCCTAATTGCTGGTTTTTGTTCTCTAAAGCCAATATTTCATAAGCCACTTCTTCATACGGATGTGCCTCAAAAAGTGCCTTTAAAACCCTGCTTTCGTTATGTTTTTCCAGCAATACCTCCAGTTTCACCTCATCTGCTACCTCTCTGGCACCACCTGCTACCCCTACCACGGGGTTGGCATCTGCTGCCGCTCGAAAGGTTCCCTTACCCGCTGCCCCAAAGCTGCATTCGCTGTATTTACCTATCTGCCCCGCACCTGCGGCAAAAAGAGCATCACGCACCTTATCTACGTCAGCAATAGGTACATAAGTCTGCAGTTTGCGCAGCGTACCAGTCATTACAGAGAGTATTTCGGTATCTATCAGCTCCAGCTTTTCGGCTATTTTGGCATTTACACCTGCACGCACATTATCCAGATTGGTATGCGCTGCATAGATATGTATATCGTTTTTAATGGCTTTATGCACAATGCGCTCTACATAGTTGCGTCCCGTTATGCGCTTCAGCCCCGAAAATATTACCGGGTGATGGGCCACCACCATATTAGCACCGCGGGCAATTGCCTCGTCCAGCACAGCTTCGGTTACGTCCAGTGTCAGCAACACACCTGTAACGACCGCATTTGCGTCGCCCACCTGCAATCCGCTATTATCGTACCCTTCCTGATATGCTACCGGAGCAAATGCCTCTATGGCTGCAATGATGTCTTTTACAAAAATCATATACCGTAAATATAGCCTTTAGCACAAAACTACACATAAGGCTTATCTTTGCGCCATGCAATTACTCGACGGCAAAGCGGTATCCGCCCATATCAAAGCGCAGATTAAACAAGAAACCGAAGAACTGAAAGCCAAAACGGGCAAAGTACCCCACCTGGCAGCCATACTGGTAGGTAACAATCCTGCCAGCGAGGCCTATGTAGGCTCTAAAGTGCGTACATGCGAAGAACTGGGCTTTGGCTCTACCCTGTTGCGTTTCGACGAAAGCATTACGGAAGCGGCCTTGCTGGAAGAAATAAAAAAACTTAATAACGATGCCCGCATAGATGGCATACTGGTACAGTTGCCATTACCAAAGCACATCAGCGATGATGCGGTTATCAATACCATAGATGCGGGTAAAGACGTGGATGGTTTCCACCCTGTATCTCAAGGCAAGATGGTACTGGGGCAACCAAGCTACCTGCCAGCTACACCATACGGTATGCTGCTGATGCTGGAACATTATGGCATCAACACTGCAGGTATGCACTGCGTGGTAGTAGGACGCAGCAATATTGTGGGTACGCCTATGAGTGTACTGATGAGCCGCAATGCCAACCCCGGCAATGCTACCGTTACTATTTGCCACAGCAAAACAAAAAACCTGAAAGAGATTTGCCTACAGGCAGATATTATTGTAGCAGCGATTGGCCGTCCACGCTATATAACTGCTGACATGGTAAAAGAAGGTGCTATAGTACTGGATGTAGGCATTAACCGCATAGATGATGCAATGAAGAAAAGCGGCTCTCGCCTGGTAGGCGATGTTGACTTTGACAACGTAGCACCAAAATGCAGCTATATAACACCTGTACCCGGCGGTGTAGGACTAATGACTATTTGCGGCCTGATGAAAAACACACTGGAAGCAGCGAAACAACATATTTAATAACGTGTCTGTTACTACCAATCAAATAACATCATACCCGGTGATGGAGCATTTCTACACGCTTCAGGGAGAGGGTATGTACAGCGGGCAGGCAGCCTATTTTATTCGCCTTGGCGGGTGCGATGTTGGCTGTGTGTGGTGCGATGTAAAAGATAGTTGGGATGCTTCTAAGCACCCCGTAATGACGGTGGAAGAAATAAGTACTGTTGCATCTGCACACCCTGGTCGCATTGCTGTAATAACAGGTGGCGAACCTGCCATGCACAACCTGACGGCTATCTGCCAATCGCTGCATCACGAAGGCTTTCGAGTTCACATAGAAACATCGGGCGCACACCCGCTTAGCGGCAAGCTCGACTGGATAACATTGTCTCCGAAAAAATTCAAAGCGCCGCTTGAAGAGAATATGGAGCTTGCAGATGAGTTGAAGATTGTGGTGTACAACAAATCGGACTTTGCATGGGCAGAAGAACATGCTGCGAAAGTGAGCAAGCAATGTAAGCTGTACCTGCAACCCGAATGGAGCCGTATTGACACCATGACACCACTCATCATTGACTATATAAAACAACATCCGCAATGGCAATTGTCCTTGCAAACACATAAATACATCAACATACCATAATGACTTTATTCCAATCAATCATCTTAGGCATTGTAGAGGGCATCACAGAGTTTCTACCAATTTCATCTACAGGGCACATGATACTTGCCAGCTACTTCATGGGCATTCAGGAAGATAGCTTCACAAAATTGTTCGAGGTATGCATACAACTGGGTGCTATCCTGTCTGTTGTAGTATTGTATTGGAAGAAATTTTTCGATTTCAAAAAATGGCAGTTTTATGTAAAGCTGATAGTGGCTGTAGTACCTGCACTGATACTCGGTTTCCTCTTCAATGATGCTGTTGAAGAATTATTAGAAAGTCCGCTTACTGTTTCCGTATCGCTGATACTGGGTGGCGTAGTATTGTTGTTTATCGACAAAGCATTCAACAATCCTACCATTACAACAGAAGAAAACATCACACACAAAAATGGCTTCGTTATCGGGTTATGGCAGTGCATTTCTATGATACCAGGCGTTAGCCGCAGTGCGGCAACCATCATAGGTGGTATGCAGCAAAAACTAACACGCAGTGTAGCAGCAGAGTTCTCGTTCTTCCTCGCTGTGCCTACTATGGCGGCAGCTACAGGCTATTCGCTGGTGTTGAAACACTGGACTGTAAACGGTACAGAAATGAAAGGCTACGAAATGCTGACACAGAACAGCGACAACCTGATGATATTCGGCGTAGGCGCACTGATATCATTTATAGTAGCTATGATAGCTATCAAATCATTCATCAGCTTTTTGCAGAAATACGGCTTCAGGCTTTTTGGCATCTACCGCATCATAGCTGGCATTATCGTACTGCTATTGTTGGGATTGAACAAGTAATCAACTACTCAGGCTTCCATGCATTGAAGAGGAGATTCAGGTAATGATTCTCTTCTTTGGTAATTACATTATCAGCTTTCGTTAGTTTGATGGCGAAACGCAACAGGCTGTTGCGCTCTTCTTCAGTAGAGTCGTCGTAAAAATCATCTAATGCTTTCTGGAAATGTGCTTCCCACTCATCATGGCGCAGATTGCTGATGATTTCCATCTGTTTATCAAGATTTACCCTAAACGGAAACTCCTCCACTATGTACTCACGTATCACATTATCTTCATGTACGCTTATACGATAGTCTACTGCCGATAATATCATCAGCAGATGGTATCCCGCAATGGTTTTGTTCATTCTGTTGTTGGGCATACAATTCCTCAGCTTATAGTTAGCTCTGGGTTGCCAGCAGCAAATCCAGATCAGTGTATTTAAAGTTAAAACGTTTGGCTATCGGCGCATTCGTCACACAACCTTTATACATATACACCCCATTACGTATGCCGCCTTTTGCCTGTATCAGGCTTTCAAAGCCCCCCATATCAGCACACTGCATCATGATGGGCATCAATACATTGCTGATAGCACGCGATGCTGTACGCGATACTGCAGATGCCATATTCGGCACACAGTAGTGTATCACATCATACTTCTTATATATCGGGTTTTCGTGCGTGGTAGCTTTCGATGTTTCGAAGCAGCCGCCACGGTCTATACTTACGTCTACTATCACAGAGCCTGCCTTCATATTACTCACCATTTCGTCTGTCACTACCACAGGTGTGATACCGTTCTTTGGCTTCAATGCACCGACTACCACATCTGTATTAGCCAGTTCTTCAGCCAGTGTTACAGGCTCTATTACCGATGTAGAGCAACGCCTGCCGATATTATTCTGCAAACGCATCAGTCGGTAGATAGAGTTATCAAATATCATAACCGAAGCCCCCAAACCCAATGCAGTACGTGCAGCAAACTCGCCCACTACACCTGCACCCAGTATCAATACTTTGGCTGGTGGCACACCCGATATACCACCCAACAGTATACCCTTGCCGTTGTGTACGTTGTTCAGGTATTTGGCTGCTGTAAGTATGGCAGAGCTACCTGCTATCTCGCTCATAGAGCGTACAATGGGATAAGTACCTGAATCGTCTTTGATAGAATCGAATGCTATAGCAATAATCTTCTTCTGTATCAGATGCTCTATCATTTCCTTTTTCAGGAAAGGCATATGTATAGGCGATATTACCACCTGATTTGGTTGGAGCAATGCTACTTCCTCTTCAGATATGGGTGCAGACTTAATGATGGTCGTTGCTTTGTAAACTTCCGATTTTTCGTACACGATGCGTGCACCTGCTTCGCTATAATCACTGTCGAAGTAAAAAGAGCCTTCGCCTGCGTTATGTTCCACCACCACATCGTGGCCATTATTAACTAAAACTGAAACCGCTTCGGGTGTCAGCGCCACACGATTTTCCTGAAAAGAGCTTTCTTTAGGTATTCCTATAAAAAGGTCTTTCTTCTTAGGCAGTATTTCCAATGTTTCCTCAAGCGGAACATAGGAAAACGATGGCGATATATATGGCTTCTTACTCATGCACTAACCACGATACATTTGTGCAGAAAAGTACAAAACAAGTTTTGATAAAAGAAGCCTGTTAACACCCAAATGATTGTTAAGATAAAGTCAGGTTTTTGAAATAGTCTGCAGCTTTGCCCTATTTGTCATCGTAAACTTTATTTTTGTAAGGAAGACAGGATTATGCTCAGACAGTCGCAACAGCAGAAGTTATTACAAAAACTATCCCCTCAACAGATTCAGCTCATGAAACTGTTGCAGATACCTACTGCCAATCTGGAAGAAAGAATTAAGGAAGAACTGGAAGAAAACCCCGCATTGGAAGTAGGCAATGAGGATAATACGACTGATGAATATGACCTGCAGGACAATGAAAGTAACGACGAGTTTGATGAAGCAGACGATGTAGAACTGAGCGATGATACCGCAGAGAAAGTAGATATAGACGATTTTTTGCGTCATGAAGATGATGATTCGGGCAGAGATTATGGCGATGACTACTATGGCAACAGTGGCGATACAGAACGTGGCAGCGCACCGGTAAGAGTGGAAACAAGTTTTCACGACCATGTACTGGACCAACTGGGCATGCTGGAACTGGATGAACGTGCACATGCCATTGCAGAACAGATTATCGGCAGCCTTGATGAAGACGGCTACCTGCGCAGAGAAATAACGGCGCTTGTAGATGATCTTGCTTTTGGGCAAAACATATATACCGATGAAGAAGAGGTAAACGCGTTGATTGCAAAAATTCAACAGTTCGACCCTCCCGGCTTATGCGCATGGACGCTGCAGGAATGTCTGTTGCTGCAACTGAAAAGGATAGACCCGCAAACAAAAGCATCGCGCAATGCCATTGAAGTAATAGACAAATACTTCAATGAATTTATAAAGAAACACTACGATAAAATACAGCGCCATCTGGGGCTGAACAATGAAGACTTTAAAGAGGTTATCAATTCCATCATCAAGCTGAATCCGAAACCGGGCGCGGCTTTCGCTATTGTAAATAAGGCTGAAAGCTATATCATTCCTGATTTCTTTGTATTCAACAACAATGGCAAACTGGAGCTATCGCTCAACTCTAAAAATGCACCTGAACTAAGAATATCAGACGGCTATAAAGAGATGATGCGGGCCTACGACCGTGGCGATAAAAAAGACAAACGCCAGAAAGAAGCGGTACAGTTCATCAAGCAGAAACTGGATTCAGCCAAGTGGTTTATCGATGCCATCAAGCAAAGGCAGCATACACTGCTGCAAACCATGCAGGCTATCATTATGTTCCAGACAGAGTTTTTCCTGACCGGCGATGAAACATCGCTGAAACCGATGATACTGAAAGACATTGCACAAATGACGGCACTGGACGTTTCTACTGTGTCGCGCGTAGCAAACAGCAAATTTGTACAAACTGAGTTCGGCACATATAAATTGAAGTACTTCTTCTCTGAGGCATTGCAAACGGAAAGTGGTGAAGAAGTATCTACAAGAGAGGTAAAGACAATACTAAACGACATTATCGGCAGTGAAAACAAACGCAAACCACACTCTGACGAGAAATTGACAGAGATGCTGCAGGAAAAAGGTTATAACATAGCACGCCGTACCGTAGCAAAGTATCGCGAGCAGCTGAATATTCCCGTAGCACGTTTGCGAAAGGAATTGTAGTACAATTCACAATTTATTCATCACCCCCATTATGACATTTGAAGCACTATTAGAGGGCAGGCCTGAGTCTTTGCAAAAAACCGCTATGCAGCTTAAAGGGCTTGCATTGCGTGTAGACAAGCTCATTCATGAACAAATTTTCGGTGGCACAAAATCGAAGGTGGCGCTTTACAGCAAAGGCAAGCCGGATAACGTACTCTTCGGCATTCAGCTTACAGATAAGTTCTGTGTACTGTATCTGCACTATACAGACGATGCAGATACCATGAGCCTGAAAATAGAAGGTGATGGCAAACATGCCAAGCACGTAAAGCTTACGGAAATGACCCCGGAACTGGAAACTGAGATAAAGCAGGTGATGAAGAACATCATCCGTGCCAGCAGACACTAACGGTTTTTATCCGCATTCATTTTTTTAGCTACGGCATCCAGCGTGTCATAAAACTCCTCTCCGTATTTGCGGGTTATCGAGTCTTTCAGAAACTTGTATACCGGTACTTTCAACTGCTTGCCCAATTTGCAGGCAGGTTTGCACATCTGCTTGCGCGGCTCGTAGTTTACAGCTTCGTATCCATCCATCTGCTTGATACGTATCGGATATAAATGGCAAGAGATCGGTTTTTTGAAGTCTATCTTACCCTCATTGTATGCTTTTTCAAAAGCACATTTTACAATACCCACCTCATCGGTATAGGCATATACACATATGCCACCGTTTACGGTTGGTGTCACAAAGCCATACTCATCATCAATTGTATGTGTGCCTTGTTTCTTTACCTCTTCCACATATTCGGGCAGCAAGTATGGCTTTACTGTTGGGTACACTTTTGCGATGATTTTTGTTTCTTCTTCGGTAAGTGGTGCCCCACAATCACCATCTACACAGCAACCGCCCTTGCAGGCGTTCAGGTCGCATACAAACTGTTCTTCAACCACTTGGTCGCTCAGCAAAACATTATCTATCGCAATCATTGAAAAGGAAAATATGGATGCAAAGATACAACTACATATTGAGGTAGTTCATCAGGTTATCAAACCTGTCTTGCAGGCTATCCTGATCTGTTGTATCTCCAAACACTTCTTTTACTTTGTAATTATGCCTTTCAAGCGCAGACACCACGCCGCCGAGGCTGTTTCTGTTTGTTTTCAGTGTCACTTCCAGCTTACCTGTCAGTTTATTACTGAATATCTGTGTGCTGATAAGCAGTACTTCTTCGCTCTCGCAAATGCGGGCTATTTCATACAGGCTGTAGTTTCGTGGGTCTATCTCCAATACAACAATTCCACCGGGATTATTAAGGCCACTGTTTTCTGTAACATAGCGCAGCAGCTCATCTCTGGTTATAGCGCCAACATAGGTATTCTCCATGTCTACAACAGGCACTACCGCCAGATTTTGCTGATGCGCAATGCGCAGGGCTTCATATGGGTGTCCCGAAGCCAATACCGCAGGGCGATAACCCAGAAAGTCTGCATTCTGCAAAGATTTATCGGGGGTTTCCCAATCCAGCAGGTCGTTTTCCTGCACCAAACCCACATACTTTTCATCTGCAATCAGTGGTAGCTGTGCGAGGTTTGTCTCGTCCATCAGCGTCAAAGCTTTGTCTCCCGTATCTGTAGGAATCAGGGTGGGTACTATCGGTGATATCAGTTGTTCAACTACCATTTTGTTTGATAACCCTTTACTGTTATATAACGTGGAAAATGCAAATCAGGTTGTTGTTTGCATTAAATATAACAGCCAGGTGACAATTATGTTTATTATCCTTTATGTTTAGCAAGAAAAGCATCCAGTATTACATTGAATTCTGCAGGCACTTCCATCATAGGTGCGTGGCCGCATTTGTCTATCCAATGCAATTCAGAATTTGGTATCAGTTTTTTGAATTCTTCTGCTACCATTGGTGGAGTAATGGTATCGTTCTTACCCCATACCAGGCAGGTAGGCACTTTAATTTCCTGTAGCTCATCGCCCAGATTGTGTCTGATGGCAGATTTTGCGAGAGAAATAATCTTCAATGCTTTCAGCCTGTTATTAACTATAGAGTATACTTCGTCTACCAGTTCCTTATTAGCAACGGCAGGATTGTAGAATGTAAGTTCAGTTTTCTTTTTAATGAAGTCGTAGTCGCCACGCTTAGGGTATGTTTCCCCCATCCCGTTTTCAAACAGTCCTGAGCTACCTGTCAGCGTCAGACTCTTCACCTTATCCTGATGTTTCAGTGTATATACCAAGCCTACGTGACCCCCAAGCGAGTTGCCCAGCAAGTGCACTTTGCCATAGCCCATTGTATCCAGAAACTTCTGCACATGCTTAGCAAGGCCACCAACGGTAGTATCCAGTATCGTAAGGTCGAACAACGGTAACATAGGTATCACAACCTTATGCGTTTTCTTAAAATGATCGACGAGGTCTTTAAAATTGCTCAGCGCACCAAATAGCCCGTGCAACAGTATCAATGGCTCGCCTGCGCCCTCTTCTACATATTTAAATTTACCGTTCTGTTTTACTTCGTATTGCATGTTGCCGTTAATGGTTGTACTAAATTACTGTGTTTTCCGCAAAATTATAATTTTTCGCCAATCGGGTAACTATTTGCGTTTCTGTTTGTTGTTATCAAAATATCAATAATTAAACTATTATCATAGCTTTTTTCATAATTTGCTTCAATTCATTCTGCTAAATTTGCACTGCATTATATCAGCTCTATGTTGCAATACTATTGTTCTTCGCTCACATCATACCAAAGGCTAAAAACCAAAGAAGTAAAAATCGGTGATTTACTGCTTGGCAATGGCAACCCTATCCGCATACAAACCATGACGACTACCGATACCATGGATACGGAGGCTACCGTTGCCCAATGTGTGCGTTGCATAGAGGCAGGCGCTGAACTGGTACGTATTACCGCACCCAGTAAAAACGAGGCTGAAAACCTGCTGCACATCAAAAACAAACTGCGTGCAATGGGATACAATACGCCACTTGTAGCAGATATACACTTTACACCCAACGCCGCTGAAATAGCTGCACGGCTGATAGAAAAAGTACGTGTAAACCCGGGCAATTATATTGACAAAAAGAAGTTTGACTTCATAGAATATACCGACAGCGAATACGCTGCCGAAATAGAACGCATCCGCGAACGCTTTACACCGCTTGTAAAGATTTGTAAAGAGTATGGCACAGCCATGCGTATAGGCACCAATCACGGCTCGCTGAGCGATCGTATTATGAGCCGCTATGGCGATTCGCCGATAGGTATGGTAGAAAGTGCGATGGAGTTTTTGCGAATAGCACGCGACGAGAACTATCACCAGATAATACTCAGCATGAAATCGAGCAATCCGCAGGTGATGGTACAGGCATATCGTTTGCTGGTGCAGAAGATGGATGAGGAGTTTGGTGAATGTTATCCGCTGCACCTGGGTGTTACAGAAGCGGGCGATGGCGAAGACGGTCGTATCAAAAGTGCAGTTGGCATTGGCACATTGCTGGAAGATGGCATTGGCGATACCATACGCGTATCGCTGACGGAAGACCCGGAGTTTGAAATACCTGTTTGTAAAGACATCGTATCGCGATATACTAACAGAGCAAACACAGGCATCATACATCCGTACAACGAAGGTAAAATCATACTGCCATACAACCCGTTTGAATATAAACGCAGAGAAACAAACGCTGTAGAAAACATCGGCGGACATCATGTACCTGTAGTACTTGCCAACCTGAAGGAAGAAGAAAATCTGCAACCGGCAGACCTTGAAGCAATAGGCTACAAGTATGATGAAGCGACAGATAAATGGAATATTGGCGATGGTGCCGCAGACTACATTTACCTTGGCAACATGACCATCAACTTTGCACTGCCGGGAACACTGAAAGTGATTTGCAGCTACAATGTATGGCAACAAGCAGAAGACAAAACAGCCTACAGGCCGTTGTTTGATGCCGCATCTTTCAAAGCATTAACTACACTACCCGACACACCGCATTTTGTAGTATTGGATACCAACAGCGATTGGCAAAATATCATTGATACCATTACACATGCCAATCACAATACTGTTATTTGCCTGTTCAACACCAATGCAAACAACATGCCTTCCATCAGGCGTGTAATAGCAGAAATGATGCTGCGCAATATCAAATCGCCTGTCATACTTTGCTGCAACAACAAAGACAAAACGATTGACGAACAACTGATAGATTTTGCAACCGTTACAGGTGGCCTGTTATTAGATGGCATGGGAGATGGTGTATGGCTTTGGAACCATATGCGCGAAGTACAAAACATCAAAGCTACCGGGCGTACGTATCTGGAAGTAAAGAACAACAATCAATTCCTTAATAATACAGCATTCTCTATTCTGCAAGCTACGCGTACACGCATTAGCAAGACAGAATACATCAGCTGTCCAAGCTGTGGACGTACGCTCTTCGACTTGCAGGAAACAACAGCAAAAATCCGCAATGCTACCAACCACCTGAAGGGTGTGAAGATTGCCATCATGGGTTGTATAGTAAACGGACCGGGTGAAATGGCCGATGCAGATTTTGGCTACGTAGGTAGTGGCCCGGGTAAAATAACCCTGTATAAAGGCAAAGAAGTAGTAAAGAAAAACGTGCCGAGCGAAATAGCTGTAAGCGAACTGATACAGCTATTGAAAGAAAACGAAGCATGGATAGAACCTGCTACTGTGTAACAACAGTAGCTTCTTTTTCTTCTTTCTCCAGTTGTTTGCTCTTAGCTGTAAGTAATACCAACAGGGCTATGCTCAGATAAAAAAGTGAGCCTACTTTATGTGTTTCTATCAACTCTGAAAAGAAGTTGTTGATAAACCCTGCACCAAACATCATTACTACACCCATGGTGCATAGTTTGTAGAACCTGTCTTTGAAACGATGGTAGGTTTTCTGTGCTTGTGCTATCATTACCATTACCATAATGGCATACAAAACCATAGCAGGCCAGCCCTGCTCTACCAGCATATATAGGTAGTAGTTGTGCGTGGTTGATTTTTCGAAATTGTGACTTACATAAGTCTTGAAGGACCTTACACCATATGGCTTGTAATAATAGTAGAATGTATTAGGGCCAAAACCTTTAACAGGCTCGTCCTGGCTCATACGCACACCGGCTATCCAACGATACAGACGCTCCATAGACGACATATCCTGCCCACGGAAAGTAGCAACAATGTGGTCTGTAAACTTCTTGCGCATGAATGTATGTTGATAATCTGGGCGGAAGTCCATAAACTTCTTATCCGTAGCCATGTATATTATCAGCGATGCTATCAGTGCATAAAACACAGGCATTATCCATTGTGCCAGCTTCAGCCTGATGGCTATTGCTAAACCTAATGCAAATACAACTGCAAGCATGGCAGCACGCGCATAGGTTACATATATTGCAGGTAAAAACAGTGCAATAATCAACAATAAAGGCACACGTATAAAAGGGCCTTTGCCTTTCGTCATCAGATAGGCTACCCACAGTAGCGGGTAGAACATAGACATGACTGTAGAATAATCTACGTGGTTATTATACACGTCACCAATTGCTATCTCTATCCTGCGAAAGTTGAAACCAATCATTGCGTGGCGGTAAACAACTATCAGGATGGTAATAAAAATTGGTATCAGCATTACTAGAAAACCAGTTCTATAATCCTTCTTCTCCTTAAACATGAACATCGGCAAAATGAAGAAAGATGCCAAAAACCATGTCTTTGCCACCAAAAACTTGAGCGACAATAATGGCATGTGAGAGTATATCACAGCTACTATCAGCCATAAATATTGTGCAGCAACTATTAGCACCAACGGGTTGGTCAGCCATTCCCGCTGAAACAATGCAGGCCTGCTGGCAGCCAAAACAAATAGTAATAGCAACATCAACCACATAATAGGCTCATCAGGCACAGATGTGGCAAGCGTATCGTTAAAGAAATTGAGGTCAATAGAAAACGGTATAGTAAACAGGAATACCCAATAGGCTGTTTTCCAGTTTACACCCATCAACAGCATAAACAGAAACGCAAACGGAACAGCTGCAATGATGAAATTACCCGTATAAGCATACACTGCCAGGCACAGAAATAATACTGTCCAAGGCACTGCCTTTGCTAAAGGATGATTAAACAACTGTGATTGCGATGCCTGCATTTTATACTAACGCTCTGTAGATATTAAAGACCTATAGTATGTACGGATAAGTATGTAGATACTGCTGAAGAACAGACCTATCAATGCTGCTGAAATAATTGTCAGTGCAAGGCCCGGAGGCTTTGGTTTTACCGGTGCTTTTGCAACACCTGTTACGTGCAGCAAAGGAATATTATCTGTAACAGAAGTCGTTTTGTATTCATTCAATCTAGAAGTATAACGTGCCCTGTCGCTAACCAGTTGATCTTTGAGAGAAGATATATTTTGAATCTGCTCCATTGCAAGGCCATAACCGGCACCACCACCGTGGCCGCCTGACACCATAATGTTCTGTCTTGCAGGATTGATGATGTCATATATTTTATATCTATCACGCAGCGCAGCAAGCGTATCTGTCATAGAAGCAATAGAGCTATCCATTTCTTTGATTTTGCTTTCCAGCGAAAGTGTCATCTTAGCACGTTGGCTGATGTAGTACCCTCTGAACAAGCTTTCTATAGTACGAATACTTTCATTCACAACATCTGCGGCTGTTTGTGGCTCTGTATCGCAATAACTTACTTCACAAGCATTGTATTCAGAGCGCACTACTTTGTAGTTATCTTTAAATACATCCACCATTTTCTTTACTTCCTTTGGCTTCGATTTATCGAGCTTGTAGTGTGCCCACAGGTTCAGTTTATCTGCCACCAGATACTTAATTGTATCAGACTCTACCAAAGACATCAGTTTATCTACATCGTCGTCACCGGCAAAGTAGTCTACAAACTGAATACCATTTTCCTGAAACAGGTTGTTGCGGTCTGTGTACAAGGGATTGGTCATGATATAACCACCAATTGCTTTATACTGTCTTTCTGATACCAGATAAAGCGTTGCACCCAGAACAGCTGCAACCAGTGATACTATCAGTATCGTCTTCCTGTTGTTTCGTAGTGTCTGTGTTACATCTACGATGTCGAAACGAGGTGTACTCATTAGGATGTTTTATTAGAAACTTTAAACTTAGCTATTATTATTCATTACAAAGACAAACGCAGTATTATATTACCGTTTCGCCCGATTGCATTTTTTCTGCATTCTCTGCAAACTGCAGCGCATCTATCATATCACCAATATTACCATTCATAAACTCATCCAGATTATAAACAGTCATGTTGATGCGGTGGTCCGTAATCCTTCCCTGTGGAAAGTTATACGTCCTGATTTTTGCTGACCTGTCGCCAGAACTTACAAGGCTCTTCCTTCTGCGCGAAATCTCTTCTTCCTGTTTCCTTACCTGCTCTTCATACAGTTTGGTACGCATCATGGCAGTTGCTTTTTCGCGGTTACCCAGCTGCGTACGCTCTGTCTGACAAGTAATAACGGTACCTGTAGGTACGTGCGTGAGGATAACTTTCGTTTCCACCTTGTTCACGTTCTGTCCACCTGCACCACCGCTTCGGGCAGTTTCCATTTTCAGGTCACTTTCTTTCAGCTCAAAGTCTATCTCTTCAGCTTCAGGCATTACCGCTACAGTAGCTGCAGATGTGTGTACCCTGCCGCTTGCTTCTGTATCCGGTACGCGCTGCACACGGTGTACACCACTTTCAAACTTCATAGTACCATACACATCATCGCCCTCTACTTCCAGTTGCACCTCTTTATATCCACCAACAGTGCCTTCTGTTTCAGAAAGTACCGATACTTTCCACCCTTTCTTTTCGCAATAGCGTAGATACATACGCATCAGGTCGCCTGCAAAAAGGCTTGCTTCGTCGCCACCTGTACCGGCACGTATCTCCAGAATGGCATTTTTTTCATCCTGCGGATCTTTTGGTATCAACAACTGGCGCACTTCTGCTTCCAGCTCTTCAAACTGTGCTTCCTGCTTTTCCAAATCTTCCTTAGCCATATCGCGCAGGTCGGCATCACTTTCTGTTTCCAGCACTTCTTTAGCAAAGGCAATGCCATCTACACATGCTTTATAGCGCTTATAAGCGTCTACAATTTTTTCCAACTTGCGGTATTCGCGGCTTACCTGCGAAAAACGTTTGTTGTCATTTACTACTTCAGGATTGGTAAGCGCTATCCCCAAATCATCAAACCTTGCTTTGATAGCTTCCAGTTTCCCCAGAACAGAACTCATGTATAACGTATTATTGAGTCAAAAATTATCAGCACGCAAAATTAAACTATTAAGCCGCTGTTACTAAAAAAAGTGAGCCTTGTTTCAAAACAAAGCTCACCTTCACATTATATAACCTACCTACAAAGTACGCTTCACTTCCACCTCATCGAAGCCTTCGATGATATCACCTACACGTATATCATTGTAGTTTTTAATCATTAAACCACATTCGTAGCCTGCATTCACTTCCTTCACGTCATCTTTAAAGCGTTTCAGAGAAGAAAGCTCACCCGTATGTATTACGATACCGTCACGTACTATATTCAGTTTGGTATTTCTTGTCATCTTACCATCCAGTACGTAGCTACCCGCGATAGTACCTATGCCACCAATCTTGAACACCTCACGAACCTCGATGTTACAAACTGTTTTCTTCTCAATCTTAGGCTCAAGAAGACCTTCCATCGCGCTCTTGATTTCGTCAATTGCATCGTAGATGATGGAGTAGTAACGTATCTCGATATTCTCCTGTTCTGCAAGTTTTGATGTTTGCAGTGAAGGACGAACCTGGAAGCCGAGGATAATGGCATCTGATGCAGTTGCGAGCAATACGTCGCTTTCTGTAATCTGACCAACACCTTTGTGTACGATATTAACCGCAACCTCTGCAGTAGATAGTTTTTGCAACGAGTCGCTCAATGCTTCTACAGAACCATCGAAGTCACCTTTGATGATAAGCGCCAGTTCTTTAAAGTTACCCAGTGCAAGACGACGACCGATTTCATCGAGCGTGATGTGCTTGCGGGCACGTATACCTTGCTCACGCAGGATTTGTGCACGGTGGTTGGCTATGTCTTTTGCTTCGTTTTCGTCTTCGTAAACTTTAAATTTCTCACCCGCTTGTGGTGCACCATTCAGACCCAATACCTGTACAGGTGTAGATGGACCTGCTTTTTCAACACGTTGTCCGCGTTCGTTGAACATCGCTTTGATTTTACCAAAGTGCTGTCCGCACACTATCATATCACCTTGTTCCAGTGTACCGTTTTGTACAAGAATGGTAGACTGATAACCACGACCTTTGTCAAGCGACGCCTCGATAACGCTACCTGTTGCAAACCTGTCAGGATTCGCTTTTACTTCCAGCAATTCTGCTTCCAGTAATATTTTTTCGAGTAGCAGGTCGATGTTCAATCCCTTCTTGGCAGATATTTCCTGACTTTGGAATTTACCGCCCCAGTCCTCTACCAGTATATTCAGCTGTGCCAGTTGCTCCTTGATTTTTTCAGGGTTGGCACCTTCTTTATCTATTTTATTAATGGCAAATACCATCGGCAGATTTGCAGCCTGTGCGTGCGATATCGCTTCTTTTGTTTGAGGCATGATAGCGTCATCCGCCGCAACAACGATAACTGCAACGTCCGCAACTTTGGCACCACGCGCACGCATCGCTGTAAACGCTTCGTGACCCGGTGTATCGAGGAAGGTAATTTTCTTACCCTCTTTCGTTGTTACCTGATATGCACCTATGTGCTGAGTGATACCACCTGCTTCGCCCGCTACCACATTCGCTTCGCGGATATAGTCAAGCAATGATGTTTTACCGTGATCGACGTGACCCATGATGGTAACAATCGGTGCACGTGGCAGCATATCTTCCGGATCATCTGTATCGTCTTCTTCGATATCAGCTTCTTGTTCCAGATTGATAAACTCTACATCATAGCCAAATTCGCTTGATACCAGCTCTATCACCTCTGCATCCAAACGCTGATTGATAGACACCATGATACCGAGGCTCATACATTTGCTGATTACTTCTGCAAAGCTTACATCCAGCAGACTTGCCAGCTCACTTACAGAAATAAATTCAGTTACCTGTATTACGTTGCCCGCCTGATTATCTTCGGCAGCCGCACGCTTTTCAGCCATTTCTTCACGCTTGTTACGGCGATACTTAGACTTCATGTTCTTGCCGCGCGTACCGCCTGCAAGTTTTGCCTGTGTCTGGCGTATTTTTTCCTGAATTGCTTTAGCATCAATTTCTTGTTGCTGTGCAGATACAGGTGCATTTCTGTCTTGCCTTCTGCGGTCTCCGCCACCTTGCTGACCACCACCACGGTTTTGGTTGAATCCACCCGGACCACGGTTTCCGCCTTGTTGGCCACCACCACGGTTTTGGTTGAATCCGCCCGGACCACGGTTGCCACCTTGCTGGCCACCACCGCGGTTGTTATTACGATCGCCGCCACCTTGTTGCTGACCACCACCTTGCTGGCCACGGCTTTGCGGATCGTTCGGATTAAATGTTTCAGGTTTTTTCTGTACAGGAATACGCTTACGATTGCGTTTTTCCTTACTATCTCTGCTGCCACCCGGCTGAGAAACAGGCAATTCAATCCTGCCTATGATTTTCGGGCCTTCCAGTTTCGGAGCCTTCATTTCAATATGCTCAGGCTTTTCATCCTCTTCAGGAGCTGGCGGTGCAGGCGATGGAGTTGGTACCGGCGCTTGTACAGGCTCTTCTGCAACAGGTGTAGGTTTTTCCTCTACAGGCTTGGCTTTCTTAGGTTTTTCAACCACTTCTTCCTGCGGTGCTGCTGCCGCTACAGGTTTTACCTCTTCAGCTTCCTCTTTCTTCTTCGTACCTTTTTTAGGCCTTGAAGATTGATTCAGTTCATCGAGGTTGATTTTACCCAATATATTCGGGCCACCCAGTTTAGGTGCTTTTACCTCTATGTGTGCAGGCTCTTCCGGCGCAGGTGTTTCTGCAACAGGCGGTGCTTTCGGTGTTTCCACCACTACAGGTTTCACCTCTTCTTTCGGCGCTTCTGCTACCGGTTCAGGTTTTGGTGCAGGCGCCTCTACCACTACAGGCTTCACCTCTTCTTTCGGTGCTTCCGCTACCGGTTCAGGTACAGGTGCAGGTTTTTCTTCAACCTTTTTCTCTTCCACCTTTGGTGCAGGCTCTTCCACTACTTTCTTCTCTTTGGCAACCACCTCTTCCTTCGGTTTCTTGGCATCGCCAATAGAACCTTTAGGCAAAGCAATCTCATCGCTCTTGCGTTTGGCAGCTTTGTCTTGTGCAAATTCTGCCTGCAGAGAGTCGTACATCTGCTCTGTAAGTTTGGTGTTCGGGTTGCTGGCATTTATCTCAAAGCCTTTGCCTGTCAGATATTCAACAAGGGTATCTTTACCGATGTTGAATTCTTTGGCCGCTGCCAGTAACCTTGGTGTTTTTGTTCCTGTTGACATTCAGTATATACTCAAATATTATTCGCTAATTATTTTCGTCCTTAGCCTGTTCTACAAACCTACGCCATTTTTGCCGAATGGCTTTTCCAATCCTTGTTTCTAATACCTTTCTTACAATTGTTCTACATTACTACTATTGTCCGTCCTGAAACTCTGATTGCAGGATTTTCTGCACATCGCGTACCGTTTCTTCTTCAAGATCGGTACGGCGAACAAGTTCTTCAACCGACAAGCCCAATACACTCAGTGCTGTATCGCAACCGATTTTCTTGAACTCTTCGATAACCCATGCGTCAATTTCGTCAGAGAATTCGTCCAGATCGATATCGTATTCGCCAGTTTCTTCCTGAGAATCGCGGTAAACATCTATACTGTAACCGGTAAGCTCTTGTGCCAACTTGATGTTAACACCCTTTTTACCGATAGCCAGTGATACCTGATCAGGTTCCAGATATACATCTGCATGCAGGCCTTCGCTGTCTATTTCCATACGGCTGATGCGTGCAGGCGTCAGTGAACGCTGTATAAGCAGTTGAATATTAGCTGTGTAGTTAATGATATCAATATTTTCATTGCGCAGTTCGCGAACGATGCCGTGTATACGGCTACCTTTCATACCCACACAAGCACCTACCGGATCTATACGGTCGTCATAGCTTTCTACAGCTACTTTGGCACGTTCGCCCGGTTCACGTACTATTTTCTTAATTACTATCAGGCCATCCATTATTTCAGGCACCTCAATTTCCAGCAGTTTCTCCAGGAATGAAGGGTGCGTGCGGCTCAGGATGATAACCGGTGCGTTGTTACGCATTTCTACTTTCTTAACTACAGCACGTACAGCTTCGCCTTTTTTGAAGAAGTCTGTAGGTATTTGCTCAGATTTCGGAAGGATAACCTCGTTACCTTCATCATCCAGCAGCAAGATTTCTTTTTTCCATATCTGGTACACTTCCGCACTGGTGATTTCGCCAATACGGTCAGCATATTTTTTCAGCAGGTTGTTTTTCTTCAGGTCGCCGATACGTGCTGCCAATGTTTGTTTTGCAGCCAATATTGCACGACGTCCGAAGTCTGTCACGTTCATTTCCTCATATACCTCTTCACCTACGCTATAATCGGGTTCTATCTTGATAGCTTCGCTATATTCAATCTGCAGGTTATCATCTTCAGACATACCATCCTCTACAATCTCCCTGCGACGGAAGATTTCAAGGTCACCCGTTTGGTCGTTCACGATTACGTCAAAGTTCTCATCAGTGCCGTATTTCTTACGCAGCAAGGTTTTGAATACATCTTCAATAACCTTCATTAAGGTAGGGCGGTCAATGTTTTCCGCCTCCTTAAACTCCTGAAACGAATCGATAAGATTGATACTTGCCATTATTGTCACTTTTTGCCCTATCGGGCGTTGTTATTAAAATGTAATTTGTACTACGGTTTTTTTGATATCTGCCAACGGTACTTCTACCATGGTTGTTTCTTTCTTCTTCGGCACTTTTACTTCCAGTACCAGTTTATCTTCCTGAACCTCTTTCAGCACGCCCAGTATGTCTTTCCCTTCTGCAGGTGTTATCAATACGGTACGGCCTATGTTCTTTTTATACTGCCTGTCAGACAGCAGCGGCTCATCTACACCCGGGCTTGATACCTCTAAAGAAAAATCGCCATCCGGATACATTGCTTCTGCTTCTATCAGCTTATACAGCTTCCTGTTTATCTCTGCACTTTTACCTACCGATAAGCCACTGTCGGCATCCAGATACAGTTTTATATTGTTTGTCGGTTTGATTTTGACATTGACAATAAACATATCTGTACCTTCCAGCAAAGGCTCAGTTAATAACTTTATTTTTTCTAATACGTCACTCATGGGTAAAAAACAAGGGGACTATTATGTCCCCTTCTTTTGAATTAAATCCATTGCAAATGTAAGTGTTTTTCCGCTTTCAGCCAAAAAACTGCTTACGGATACAATTATATTTTCATTAACGGGCTATGAACCCAGTTTTTGTACCTTTGGTATCCTTATGATACTTAAGATAATTATCTGGTCTATCGTCCTTACAATGATTGTGAGGTTTGTCTTCCGATTCTTATTCCCAGTAATGACAATGACCAAGGTGGCGCAGGAAAGGATGATGCAGATGCAACAACAAATGGAAGAGATGCAACGCAGACAGCAAGCGGCTTCTCAGCCACAGGCTGCTCCTAAAAAGAACATAGACGGCGATTATATAGACTATGAAGAGGTAAAATAATCCCTGCCTTATTTCTTTGGCAGGAATATATTATCCTCAATAGTCATTCCTTTTTCCATATATATAGTACGGATACCCACCGACTTTGCTCCTTCTATATGCTGCGGGCTATCGTCAATAAACAGCGTATCTGCAGCGTTCAGTCCGTTTTCGTCAAGTATATGCCTGAATACTTCAGGGTTTGGCTTGCGCATACCTATACGGTGAGACAAATATACCTTGTCGAAAAACACACCCAAGGTTGGCATACCATGTGCTTTGTATAATATATCATTGAAAGCTGCCTCATGTATTTCGTTGGTATTACTCAATAGCAACAAATCGTAATATAACCGCAACTGCTGCAATATCTGCAACCTGCGCAGCGGATAATCGAGCAACATTGCATTCCATGCATCCGTTATTTGCTGTGCAGAAAGCGGCACACCTGCCATCGCCTGCATTTGTGCTATAAAACTATCCTTGTCTATCTTCCCTGTTTCAAAATCATCGAACACCGGTGTCTGGCTCAGTTGGCTGTAACGCTCCGGAAAATCTGTGATACCTAAATCTATGAAAGCCTTTTCTGTAAGCTTATAATCTATATTCAGCAAAACCCCACCCAGGTCGAATAATATGTGCTTTACTCCTTCTATCATTTTACAAAAATAAAGTTGTAAAGAAGATTTTTCATTTTTCAAGAAAGTCCATTACATTTGCAATCCATTTTTGGCAGTACGCCATGGGTCCTATAGCTCAGTTGGTTAGAGCACCTGACTCATAATCAGGGGGTCCTAGGTTCAAGTCCTAGTGGGACCACTTAACATTCAAAGGGTTATACATTAGTATAACCCTTTTTTATTTTTGTTCTCCCATATTTCTCCCAATTACTCATTTATTGATATAAAAAAAGCCGACCTGAAAACAGGCCAGCCCCTATAAACCCTATCACCATGAATAATACTAAATTAAGAAAAGTACTGCACTCATCATGCCCTTACATCTGCTTTTAGCGGTTGCTTAACACAGGTTTCAACTTCATTACTCGAAAAGCCAAAATCTTCTACAACTTTTCCTTTAATCACATATATACCTGCTCCTTTCAGAGGAAACGCTTTCATTGTATGAGGAAGGTGGATATTATCAAGAAATAACCTTCTTTAACTAATAATCTACTTGTAGCTATTTAATAAGAAGTACTTATGAGGAAAAAAACCTGGTGGATATAAAGCGTAAAGAATTCAAAGCTTTGGCATTTACACGTGCCAATAAATCTTATCTCAAAAAATTCTCACACGTCTTATTTCACATTCAGCGAAAAATACCAGATTGCTTGTTTATTGAATGTACCGGGCCAAGCAACATCTACCCGTATGGGATAACCTGCCAATGTTGTCCTTGCATTCAAGCCATAAGACCAATACCATTTGCCATTGTTTAGATTAGTAGTATTCCAAGTCTCTCTTGCACTGGCAATATCACTGAATACACCCATCTGTAGGTTATTGATAAATGACAAGGGCGTTTCAATAGGTATCAGGCTCTGGAATAATGGGAAGTAAAGATCGTTATTTAGGTTCACATACTGATTACCTGTTATCGTGTTTTGCAGATAACCCCTCAATGGTGTTATGATTGTCTGGAATGCATAGGGTACGTTTTGTTTGGGTTGTACGGTACTATCTATTCTAACAGTCACGTTATTATCCATACCTCCGAGGTTATATAGCACTTTACTCTGTCCACCACTATACCCTGCTTGCAATTGACTTACCCAAGTAATGTACTTGTATATGGGCTTATGGTATTGTAATTGTACAGTATTACCTGTTACCGTGCCTTCATTACCACCCAATGGCTGAAATACATCTATCGTTGCCTTAGCCTTTATCCCTTTATGCAGCATAGGTAATGTTGGCTGCATCTTATTGTAGGTCAATGACAGTGTACTGATGGACCATACACTTTTATAGTCTTCAAATGTCAAACTATACTTATCTGTTGCCAGAAATATTGTCCTGTCGTACCTGATGGCTTCTGTAAAGCCTGCTTTCAGGTAATAAGTAAACGGATGCGATACACTTACTTCTCCATAGTGTGTTTTTACTTTTGCGTTATTGGGATAGGTTCTGCCATTTGCATCTGTCCAGTTTCTTTTCGGGTCTGCATTCAGGCTTTCTACTTTCCTGAAATAGGTCACAGACCAATCTATTCGCTTGGCGGTGTTTTCATATTTAATAAAGAAGTCACTCCCCTCACTACCTGCTGGTAATCTGAACCCGACATTTACGTGATGGTTCTCCAGTATATCGGTAAAGCCCCCTTGTGCCATGCCACCCAGCTCAGGAAACTTAAACTGACCCTGATAGTTTTTATATGGTTGATAGCGGTTGATAAAATAATCATTGTTCACTTTGGCACTGAAATAAGCACTGTGTAATTGCAATACATAGGGTTTTACCTTCTTATTGTCGTATTGTAATGATTGTGCAATGCTGTCTTCTCTTTGTTTGGCATGTTCTTTTGCATTTTTAGGCAGCAGCACCCCTTCCAGAAAAGAGGGATTGTCGTCTTTTGCTTTCTTTATGATACTATCCTCTTTCGCTCTTGCGGCTGCTCGTTTGTTGTAATCGTTCAACCATGGGCTTATTGTGGTGTCATTTTGAGTAGCTATCCATTCACTGAAAGATGTTGTGATTATCTGTATACTGTCTCCGATTGGTTGGTATTGGGTAACCTTATTGCTTACTTGATGGAATTGAACGGGTGAATAATCTTTTATTGTTTGGGCTATTGTATTGGGATTGCTGGGATTAATGATAGCAAAGCGTTCAGTCCCCGCCTTTGTATGTGTCGCAAGTAAGGTATTGTCATTTATCCATACAGGTTTATCCCATCTTGCATATGGCAGGCTATCGTATTGTAGTAGTGTATTTTTTTTATTTGATAATATGTAAAGTCCTTGTTTTCTCTTCGATGTATCCTTAAAGCCTATTGTTCGTTTCTGTTCATCGGTAGGTTCTTGCTCTTTTCTGTCTGAGATAAATGCTATTTGCTGTTTATTGTTAACGCTAAAGCCATTATCGTCATACGCATCACTGGTAAACGTTGTATACTTCTCTTTATGTACATCATAGCTTACTATATCACTTTGCCCTTTTCGGTATCCTGACAACAAATAACTATTCCTGTCTTGCTTGTATAACTGTAATATACCGCCTACATTATTTACTACTTCTTGTGTTGACTTCTCACCGTTGATATAGGTTTTGATAGTCAGTTTCCCTTTTTCAGGACTTGTTAGCAGTAATTCCTTTTCATCCTTTGTCCATTGTAGTAATGGATAGTTATCACTGCTGTAATCATTTATCCATGGTGGTAGTGAATAAGTGTATAGTTTCTTCGTTTGTTTAGTTGTATTGTCAAATTGGTAAGTAGTGCGTTTACCGTTATTGTAAACAGTATAGACTGTTTGGTTATTGTCAACTGTAGTTTGCAGGTTTCTTAAAACGCCTTTTGCTTTGGGTATTATGATTGATGCTTTGTTGTTCTTTGTATTGAGCTTATCTGTCAAGCCAAAGCGTTCCGCATAAAATGAGTGGCATTGTTTTAATACGGTATCAATCGGCTTCTTGGTTATCAGCCGCAGTGCCCTAGCAAGGTTCTTCTTCTTTTTCAGTTGTCCGAAGAGTTGCATGGATGCTTGCGGATAGTATTGTTCATTGAGAAAGTAGCAAAATGCCTGTCCGCTTAGTTTGGGTTGGTAGGCAATGCTTTGTTGCCAGTTATGAAACCCTTGCTCTTTAAAACTTCGTTTTAGTTGGTCTTCTGCCTGTATGGGCCACTGGTTGGCAAAATACCTTATTGCACCTTCTCGGTACCAGTAGGGTATCTCTTCTTCCCCTGTTTTACTCTTTATCTGGTCGCCGAGGTTTTGCCTTAATTGAGACTCCCAGATACTTCTTGCCAGTGCTTCGTACAATTGTGTTTTCAGGTGTTCGTAGTTACCTGTGTATGCAAGTACTAATCTGTTGCCCCTGGCTATATATGTGGGAAATGTATTTTGTTCTGTTTGGTAGAGTCCGATATTGCTTTCGTACAATTGGTCTATTGATGGGTAAAGTATCACATTGGGTTCTTTCAGCAGGCTGGTGCCCATGCTTCGCTTTACCCTTTTCATCGCCTCAGGTAGTTCCGCTGTTATGAATGAGGCCAGGCTATCGCATCCTTCCGGAAAATAAATATGAAATAGCTTGGTATGAAAAGTCTTCCATTTGTATTTATGCCACTGAAATCTGTTGTATGGTGCTTCCTGTTGAGATTGAGCTTTTGTGTCTGTAATTGACAGTATTGTTACCAGTAGCCATAACAGGGTGAGACGGTTAAAAATATGTTTGTGATAAGCAGGTTTCGACATGCTACTGAAAGGGTAGTTTATTGATGCAAAAATGCATTTATTTATCGAATTTCGGGGTATTTTTGCTCCTGTTTATGACCAGCCCGTATCGCATCTTTCCCCTTATTTTATCCATATGTTTATTATGGACTTCCTCTTGCGTCTACGCGCAGTCAAATATTTGGGATAATGCAAAATCAACAGGTAAAAAGACAAAAGCAACCGTCGGTAAAAAAGTGTCAGGTGTTAAAAAGCTGAAAGACCATATTAAGCAATGGGGATTGGAAGAAGATTATAACAAAGGTCTGTTAGTAGGTGGCCGACTGAATAGCAATGGCTGGAGTGGTGGCTTGTATTATATGGTTAAAAATAAACCCGGGGTTTATGGTGTATGGCAATTGCATTTTTCGGAGATAAAACACGAAAAGCAAGTGAAGCAACAAGCTACTGCCACTTCTTTTAAAGAATTGGGAGACCCTACCCCGTTTGTATATGGTAAAATCAACAACCTCTACACGTTGCAGCTTGGTTATGGGCAGGAACAAGTATTACTGCCCGGTGTGGTAGAAGGTAATATGTCTGTTGGCTTCAGGTGGAATGCAGGTTTTAGCCTGGCTATGCTGAAGCCTTATTATCAAAGGCTCATTCATGTCGATTACTCGCAACCCGAACCTGTAGCAACGCTTACAGAAGAAAAATACAGTGAAGAAAATGCGGAGTTGTTCCTGAAAAGTGGATACACGCTCGGTGCTTCTAAATGGAGCAAGGGGCTTGATGAAATGAAATACATACCGGGAGTTTATGCCGATGCTGCTGTTGTTATTATACCTGCTCCTTCAAAAGGTGTAGTGCAAACCATTACGCTCGGTGTAAATGCGGCTATATACACAAAACCCCTGCCTATTATGGCAGAGGTGAAAGCTTATCCTTTTAAAGTGGCACTATTTGCAGGGCTGGCGATTGGTAAAAAATGGAAATGATGCGTGAGTTTTTAGCTTTTATCTTCATTGTTTGTAGTTTCAGTACATACGGGCAAACGCTTGAGGACAAGCATCATCGTGTATTGATATTACTGGATGCTTCCCTGAGCATGAATGAACCTGTAGATGGATATGCCACAAAGTATGCTGCTGCCAGCGATATTATCATTCGCCTGATGGATAGTATTTATCACAGAAATGATGAAGTGGAGTTTGGCTTACGGGTATATGGGCATCAATACCCTGCCAGTGCACGACAATGTTTTGATACAAAACTGGAGGTGCAGTTCAGCAGAGATAATATTGAACAGATGAAAATGCGCCTTGCCAATGTAAAACCACGTGGCATAAGCAATACTTACACAGCATTGAAAGAAGCACTGGAGTATGACATCAGCTCAACAAACAATTATGTTTATCATATACTTATCATTACAGATGGTGGAGAGGCATGTAATGACAAAGACATATGCAGCCTTAGCGATTTATTGAAGTATAAACAAGTGGCTTCTCCTTGTATCGTAAGTACAAGCAATACTTTAAAGTATCCTTGTTTTACTACAGGTGCCATTCAAATGGTAAAAAGTAACACTGATTTTACAGTCAATTATTATGTGAAGCAGTGTCTGCTGATTCCTGAAAAAGCAAAGGTTAGAATGATAGACTATGAACAGCTTTCACATCCCATTATAAGTGATCCAACGGTTAATAATACAAATGAGTCAAACAAAAACACCGATAGCGATCAAGCTATCAAGATTGTTAGAAAGCAAACAACCTCTACAAATAAGACACTTAAATATACTGCCGAATATATACCTATCATTCGCAACAATAACAAACACCTATTACCTCAAAATACACAGAGAATAAAACTTACACAAAAACAAGTTCCTGAGTTTTCGATACCTACAGATTCCGGTTATTTAAAAATAAGCGAAGTTCCAATTAATAGTAAAATAGAGGTATATAAAGTATATGCTCAAAGCAATCAATTCAATAAAACACTTGTAGTATCTGATAAAATGCTAAATCAACGAATTACATTAGCTATTGGCAAATACAAACTGATTCTTATCACTGAGAATGAGAGACTCTCTCTAGTAATATCTATTTTACCACGGATGATAAGAGAGGTACAGACGAACAATTTTAAGTAACCTCTTGTTAAAGTCAAGCTACAGTGCAATTGACAATAAGATAACAATACCCTGTAGCTCTCACAATTCGATTTTTTAAATATTCTGGATAAATAATCGAATATATATACGCCAATTACAGCTTCAAAAAATGTGCAAATAACATAATTATCACAAAGGTTGTATTTAATGCTGCTAGGGATAATAAGTTTCTATAAAATGGGCTGTTAGTTCTCTTAAAACGCATATACGTGATTAAAAACGATAATAGACACAATACTGCTGATGTAATAATAAGAACGATAGTACCCGGAAAATGTAATAACTTAAACATTAGTGCAGTTGTGAATATTGAGTTAAAAAAACTAAACAAAAGACATTTAAGTATATTCCCTTTGTTCTCCGAAAAAAGAAATGTAACTGTAATAATATAACAAAGTTGAGGGATATTACTAAACCCGAAAAGAGAATCAGGAAAATAATACTTAACTAAGAAAACCAATATTATTTCAACAATAACAAAGATCAGACTAAATAACAGTGCTTTTTTGCTAATAGTATACATAACCAATATTTTATTTTTATTTAAGAGAAAGCTGTGTCAAGTATTAATATACTTGACACAGTTAAAAATAACACATTTTACTTTCTTTTTCTTACAGTACCATAACTGCCTCCAACTTCTACACCAAGAAATAATGTAGCCCCAACTTTAAAATTCAAAAAAGTTGCGGCTTCTCTAGTTTGAGTATTGTATGTACTTTGCATATATGGGGCAGACTCTGAATATGTATGTCCGATTGGGAATAAACCCGGTGCACCATACGCCATCGGAGCCCATTGAGTTCCAGTTTCTTTACCAAATCCAAAAATAGAATATCCTTTCGTTGTATTTACGTTACCATTC
>JADHED010000099.1_pt1 | contig 119373 bp, 99 predicted proteins | sample 8952041 | NCBI WGS metagenome assembly JADHED01 (sample SAMN16124423, study PRJNA663239) | bioreactor sludge metagenome | isolation source: sludge (control) | place: India:Bengaluru | collected 2018-09-08 | reverse complement strand
GACCCGGGCGGCACCCGGCCGGGGGGCCCCCGCCGCCGGCGCCGCGGCGAGGAGGGGGAGCCGGGGCGCGGGGCGCGCCGGCGGCGCGGCGCGGATCTGCCGCCCCCGCGGACGACAGGCAGCACGGAGCGCGCCCGGCAGCCCCCGTCCCGGGTCGCGGGCGCGGCCCGCGCTGCGAGGCCGTCCCGTCTCTACTCCGGCAGCCCCCACAGCGTCCAGCCGGCCCAGTAGCGGGGGGCCGCGAAGGCGCCGCCCGCCCTGAGGGCCTCCTGGGCGCCGCGGAGGGCCACGGCGGCGGTGCCCCCGGCCTTGAAGCGCGCGTAGAACTCCGAAAGGAAGGCCCGCCGCGCCTCCGGCTCCACGGGCCAGTGCGGGAGGAGGAGGCCAGGCGCGCCCGCCGCCTGGAACGCCGCGGCGAGGCACGCGAGGCCGGCGACCGGCGAGCCCGGCCCTTCGTCGGGGTGGAACACGGACAGGACGACCAGGTCCGCGGGCACGGAGAGGCGCAGCACTTCCCGCGCCGTGACGGGGCCATCACCTCCGACGTCCGGCCCCAGCCCCACGAGCGCCAGGCCCGGGGCCACCCGGTTCGGGGCAGCGTGCGCCGCCAGGTGCAGCGCGCGCCAGCGCGCTCTCGTCCCGAGCGCCCGGTACAGCTCGGCCTCCGACGCGACCTCCCCCACGCGGACCTCGTCTCCGAACGCCTCGGCCTCCGCACTCCCGTCCGGGAGCGGGGCCATGAGGTCGCCGGCGAACTCGAAGACGTTCACCCCCGGCCCGAGAGGCGGGTAGTTCGGACCGCCGAACGCCAGTACGCCCCGCCCCGCGGAACCGCCCCCGGCCCGGCGGTGCGCCAGCGCCGCCGCCAGCGGCAGGAGGCGAACCTCCCGGTCCGGGAACAGCGCGCCCGGCGGAACACGCGCCCACTCGCCGGAGACGCACACGAACACGCGCCGCGCGGCCGGCGGCAGGGCGAGAGGAGCGGCGAGCAGGACCCGCAGGCGGTCGAGGGCCTCCGGCAGACCGGGCGATTCGGCGTCGAGAGCCGACGCGGCCGCCAGCGCCTCCTCCGAATCGGGGAGGCGGACGAAACGCACCTCTCCCGGCGTCAGCAGGACGGATCCCGTCGCTCCGCCTTCCGCGAAGAGCAGCACCAGGACCTCGTCCTCCCGCAGGCCGCCGCGAACGGCGGACGGCAGTGCCGATGCCGGGTCGAGCAGCGCCGCCCCGGCACCGGCCTGCGGGGCGAGCCGCGAGACGGCCGCCGCCAGCGCCCCACGGGTGGCCGCGAGGCGGTCGCCCGCGACGTCGGCGTCCTCCTTCGCCCCCCTTCGGAGGGCGGCGACGAGGCAGGCCTCGGCCACCGCCTCCTCCGCGCGGGCCTGCGCCAGGGCGGAAGTCGCGGCTTCCGGCAGGAGCGCGACCGAGAGGCGCCGCCCCCCGCCGAGACCGTCCACCATCGCGTGCCAGCCGGCCGTCAGCAGCGCCTCCGCCGTCCCGTCGGCGTCTCCGAGGGCCGATGCGGCGAGAAGCGCGACCCGTGGGAGAGCCCCGACCTCCTCCTCGGCCCACGCCGGCAGGTCCGCGCCGGATGCCACGCGCAGGTGACGCAGGGCCGCGAGGCCCGGCCGCGCCGCCGACAGGGCCTCCCCGGCGCGTCCGGATGCGAGGTGAAGCCGCGCGAGGGCCGTCCGCGCGAGGATCTCCCCCGCGAGGCTCCCCCCCCGGCGGGCCCGGTCGAGCGCTTCGCCGAGGAGGGCGAGCGCGTCCTCCCCGCTCCCCTGCCGGGCCCGGACGGCCGCCAGGGCGCAGCCGGAGGCCGCTTCGAAGAGCGGGCTGCCCACCTCCGAGGCCGCCTTCCGCGAGGCCTCCGCGACCGCGAGGGCCTCCTCGCCGGGGACCAGGCCGCCGAAGGTGCCGGCCAGGAGGCTGCCGGCGGCGACGAGATCGGGACCCGCGCCGGCGGCGGTCGCGGCGCCGACGACACGTCGAAACACGCCCACCGCGTCGGCGGGCCGCCCCGCGGCGAGGAGCAGGCGCGCCAGCGCCGTCGCCGCATCGGCCGAGCCCTGGGCCACGCCCACCCCCTCCAGGGTGGAGAGGGCCTGCGCGTACGATTCGATGGCACCATCCGCCGTACCGACGGCTTCCAGGAACCGGCCGAAGCGGAAGTGAGTGCCCGCTTCGGTGATCCGGTCGGAGCGAGAACTGGACGCCGAGAGGGAGAGCACCAGAGCGTCGCGTGCCTCCGCCATCCGACCGAGGAGGAACAGGACCTCGCCGCGCGCGGCGGCGCTCGACGCCACCGTGAGCAGGTGGTCGGTGGACATGCTCATCCGCCATGCGGCCTCCAGGGCCGCCAGGGCCGCCCTCTCGTCGCCCAACCGGCGGAAGATCAGGCCCGAACTCATCACCTGGCGGACCATGAGGTCAGCCTGGTTCGCCTGTTCGAACAACCGCTGGGCGCGCAGCGACAGCGCGAGGGCGCGGGGATCGTCGCCCAGGCGGGAGCAGAACTCCGCGAGGTCGGCCACCGTGATCGCCAGCCCGAGCGTGTTGCCCGCCGCCCGCGCCGCGTCGAGCGCCCGCTCGCGCAGCACCAGTGCCCGGTCGGGGCGGTGCAGCAGGCGCTCCTCCTGGGTGGCCTGACCCGTCAGGACGAGGCCCTGCCGCCGATGATCGCCCCGCGCCCCGCACCACCGCGCGACCCGCTCCTGGAGGGCGACGGCCTCCTCGGGACGACCGCGCGTGACGGCCAGCGACGTGGCCTGTCCGAGCAGCTCCATCACACGGTCCGGTTCGCCGGCCTCCTCGGCCAGCCCCAGCGCCTCGCCGAAGGCCGCGGCGGCCTCGTCGTAGTTCCCCGCCTCCTGGGCTTCCGCGGCCCGGGCCGCCGCCGCGGCCACCGGGTCGGGCGGAGCGACCTGCCACAGGGCGAGGATCACGAGACAGGCGTGCATCGACATCGACCATCCTCCGCGCGCCGTCGGGAGGTCTGACGGCGCAAGGTCGAGAGTATGACCGGGCGCGTCGGAAACCGGTAGTGGTGACGGCGGAGTCAGACGCGCTCGAGGCACCACGCCAGCCGCGCCTCGGCGTGCTGCCGCAGGTCCTCGCCGACGTCCGGGGCGGAGAGGATCTCCCGGTACACTTCGGCGGCCCGGCCGTACCCCTCGCGCGTCTCCCGCCACTCCCAGAAGTACTCGGCGAACGCCGCCAGGACCGGGAGCGGCCGGGCCGACGGGTCCGTGCCCAGCAGTTCGCCGAAGATCGGACCCGCCGCCTCGTACTCGCCGTGCATGGCGAAGAGGACAGCCTGATCGAGCCGGACGCGGACATCGCCCGGCCGGGCGCGGACCCGCTCCACGCAAGAGGCCGCCTCCCGCGCGAACTCCCGCTCCAGCCGCGAGAGAGATGCGCGCGCAACGACCCGCGCCGGATCGGCCACGAGATCCAGCGAGCGGCGCAGGCAGCGTATCAGGCGCGCGCGGATCACGGGGGGAGCCTCCCCGGAGGCGATCCAGCCCGCCGTGAGGCGTTCCCACGCTTCCGCGGAGGCGGCCCGCAGTCCCTGGTCGTCGGGCTTCTGGCCGGCGGCTTCGTTGAGCAACGCCTCCGCGTCGCGGAGGCGCCCGGCGGCGGCGAGGGCATCGGTGCGGGCCACGACGGCGGCCGGGAAGAACGGGCGCTCCCGGAGCAGGTCCTCCGTCTCGCGCAGGGCCCGGTCGAGGAGGTCGGCTCCACCCCCGGGGACCGTGTCCCGCATGCCGACCAGGCACTGCGCCCGGCGCGCCCGGACCGTGAGGGTGCCTTCGTCCTGCCGCAGCGGCGTGCGCCCCCACAGGGCGACGGACTCGTCGTAGTTGGCCCGCGCCTCCGCCAGCAGACGCGCCCGGCGCGTCCTGACGGCCGCCGCTTCCGCGGTGCGCCCCTGCGCACGGAGGCGGTCCTCCTCGCCCCGCAGCGCGTCCGCCTCCATCCTCGCGATGTCCGCCCGCATGGCCGGCATGCGGGGGCTCCCGCGGCGGGCCGCCGGGCCCACGATCCAGAGCGCCGGGTTGCTTCTCCAGATCGGCGCCCGCTCGGCGCTCACCGCGAAGAGGCAGAGAAGGACGGCGATGGCCAGCCCGCGGGCCGGGCCGGCACGTTCCCACGACCGTGCGAGCAGCGCCCCGGCCCACGCGGCGATCCCGGCCAGCGGCAGGTACAGGAACCGCTCGGCGGTGGGGATGCCCACCGGCGCGACGAGGTGCGACACCGGAAGGAGCGCCACGACCGCGAAGAACACCGCGAACGGTCCCTCCCCGCCCCGGCGGATCGCCCCCCGCAGGGCGAGGGCCAGCGCTCCGATGGCGACCGCCACGCAGGCGACGGTGACGGGGTCGAGTCCACGGGCCTCCGGGAGGAAGTAGTCGAGCGCCATGTCCACGGGGAGGAGGACGAGGCGGGCGTAGTACACGAAGGCCCGGGCCAGCAGGAGGAAGGTGCCGGCGAGCGATCCGCCCCAGCGGACCTCGATGTGGGCCACGGACACGCCATGCGCGGCATGGAGGCCGAAGAACACGGCCACGTAGGCCGCCGCCATGCCGGAGTACAGGGCCCACCGCCGCCATCTGGCGAGAGTGGCGCGGGTCCGCCGCCCGTCGCGGAAGAACCAGTCCGCGAGGAAGGCGAGTGCGGGGAACACGACCGCGGCCTCTTTCGCCAGGAGCGCGAGCAGGAAACTCAGGACCGCGAGGACCCCGCGGAGGTCGAGGCCCCGGGACCGCCCGTGGAACAGGAGGGCCAGGAGCACGAAGGCCCCGCACATCAGGTCCCCGCGCGAGGTCACGAAGCCCACCGACTCCACCTGCACCGGGTGGAGCGCGAACACGAGCGTCCCGAGCGTCGCCGCGATGCGCGGCAGTCCCCAGGACAGGAGCAGGAGGAGCAGGATGACCGCGGCGGCGGCGTGCCAGAGGACGTTGTGCACGTGGAACCAGCGGACGGTGCCGGCGCCCGGCGGATGCGCGCCGGCGAGGGCCCAGTCGAAGGCGAAGTCGATGGTGCGCAGCGGCCGCCAGATGCCGGCCCAGCCACGGGGTTCGCTGGCGGAGGGGTCGGTGAGGAGGCGCCAGAGGCTTGCCGGCCGGGTCACCTCCGGATTGCCGGAGATGAACCGTACGTCGTCGTAGGCGAACGACAGGTCTCTGGCGGCGAGCAGGCCCACGTAGGGGATCGCGGCGCCGAGGACGACGATGGCGATGGCGGCCGCCAGCGGGAGACGCATGGCGCTGGAAGATACCGCCCTCCGCCGGGGGCGCGGACAAAACCGCGGTCAGCGGACCTCGGGCACCTGGACGAACACGCCGCTGTTCTCCTTGGCGAGGCGCGCGAGGAACTCGGGGTCCACGCCGAGGTTGCCGAAGGTGATGACGTTCGTCTTCACGCGGGCGAACCGGTTCAGTTCGCGGTACCAGGAGGCGAGCACGTCGGCCTCCGTGATGTCCCCCGCCGTGGGTTCCCCGTCGGTGAGGAAGAAGATGGTGTCCGGCGTGTCGCCGAAGTTGCCGACGAGGTCCTGCCCGGGCTTCACGTCGAGCACGAGGCGGAAGACGTCCACGTAGTTCGTCATGCTGGCGGAGCCGCCGCCGTCGTTCGGCGTTTCGGCCTTCAGCCGCCCCACCGCCCCGTCCACGTTGGAGGGCGTGGCCGGGAACATCTGGTCCTTCCACTTGAAGGCCATGGACCGGAAGAAGTACAGGTTGAAGCGCGTGCGGGGGTCCAGCGACCGGAGGCTCGCCTCGATCTCGTTCCGCGCCAGTTCCGCCTTGCTGGCCTCCGGCAGGTACTTCCGCTTCTGCTTCGCCAGCCAACCCGGTTCGATCTTGATCGTCGAGGCCATCGAGGACGAGGCGTCGAGCACGTAGCCCACGCCCTCCGAGAACACCTCGATGCCGTAGTACGTGGGGTCGTCGGCGTACTTGTGCTCGCCCTTGGGGGGCTCCTTCGGCAGCTCGCCGCGCGGCGGGATGCCGCCGCCGACCCTCGCCCGCTCCTTGTCCCACCAGTTGCGCCAGTTCACCGGGTTGTTGCCGAGGTCGTCCCGGGTGATCTTCTTCAGCGCCTCGCGGATGTCCTTCCGGACGCGGCCGGATTCCGTCTCCATCCGTGCGATCAGCGGCTCGACGGACTCCATCTGCCCGAGGGCCCCGAGACAGTCGCTGGCCGCGGACCGCACCTGCCACGCGGTGGCCGACAGCTGGTCGCTCACCGCCAGCCACGCGGAGGCCGCCTTCTCGCCGAAGCAGGCGATGGCGTCGAAGGCCGCGATGCGCACCTTCTCCGACTTGTCCTTGGCCATCTCCTTCAGCTTCGGAAGGGCCGGCTCGTGGGCGAGGACCCCGAGGGCGCGCGCCACGTGGGCCCGCGTCAGCCAGAACCCGTCCTCGGTGTACTTCATCAGTTCCCCTGGGGCGTCCTTGTCGCCGATGTCGGCGAGGACGCGGGCGACGTAGGCTCTCGCCACGCCGGTGTGTCCGGAGAGCCCCTCCGTCCGGAGCCACTGCTTCACGGCGTCGGACTTCGTCTTCGCGAGGGTGAGGACGATCGTTTCGCGGACGAGCTCGGATTCCGTGCGCAGCAGGGGGACCACGGTGGCCGCCGTCAGGGGGTCGTTCACCGCCTGCAGCGCCCGGATCCTCGCCGCGAGGATCTTCGGGTCCGTCTCCGACCGGATGCCCGCGCGCTCCTTGGCGCCCGGCAGGTCGGGGTTGCTGGCGTCGGCCTCCTCGGCGGTGGGCAGCACGGAGTTGCGCCTCCCGAGGATCCTCTGCTTCCAGCGCCGGTCGAACTCCTCCGGGTCGCAGCCGAAGCCCTCCTTCAGGGCCGTCCGGTGGTCGTTCCCCTTGCGCAGCGAGGCGAGGAACTTCACGAACGACTCGCGGTCCTCCTCCATGAAGATGTCGAACCACGACCACGCCCGGATCTGCATGTCGAGGTCGAGTTCCCCGAGCGCGTGGGTGTCGAACACCCGCTGGATCGGCACCGTGCGCGCCGCGCCGGCGATCTTCAGGATCCGCTCGTCCCAGTTGCGGCCGCTGTTCTGGAGCGGGGCGGCCTCGTCGCCGCAGAAGGTGGCCATCTCCCGCAGGCGCGGGTGCAGCCGCGACAGCCAGTGCCCGCCGCCCTCCATGAACCACTTCGGCAGGTACTTCTCGTTGCCGTTGACCTGGACCCAGCAGGACATGAGCAGGTGGGCCGTCGAATGCCGCACCGCCACGTGCAGGCCGTAGTCGTCGCGCGCCTTCTGGAGGGAGGTGGCGAAGCCGTTGAAGGGGTAGCCGCCGGCGATCCGGGTCGAGCCTCCGCCGTACAGGATGTTCGTCCGCGGGCTGCCGAAGTACGCGGCCTGGATCTGCTCCATCGTCATGGAGTCGTCCATCAGGTAGATCGCGCTGGGCCGCGACATGGACGGCGCCGAGCCGAAGTACCGGATGAAGTCGTCGCGGGCGATCTCCGCCCGCTGGATGAACAGGTGGGCGATCTCGTGCGTCCCCATGACGCGCGGGGCGCCCTGCTGCGTGGCGACCTTCAGATCCGGGATGTCGGTGAGCAGGTAGAAGTGCGGACTCTTGACGAGGACGACCTTCTTCCGCGGCCCGAGCAGGCCCTTCTCGATCGCCATCTGCCTGCGGACGATCTCGAGGTCTTCCGTGCACCACGGCTTGCCGTTCACGCCGCACTGCGGGCAGCACTCCGGGTGCGCGCTGTTGCAGGCGCACTTCCCGTCGAGCATCTCGCTGCAGGCGATGCGCCAGGAGGCCGCGTGCCGCCGGAGGAAGCACTCGATCTTGCGGTTCTCGGTACACGCGAGATCCCAGCCCTCGGGGAGGATCTTCGGGCACGAACCCGGCGCGGCGCGGCACAGAGGGCAGTTGCAGGGGTCGTCGGGGGGATCCACCGGGGCGTTGAGGAAGTGGTAGCAGGCGTTCCCCTGCCGGCACGTGCACTTCGGCGGGTCCGCGCCCAGAGGGGACGGCGCGGGGACGCCGAGCAGGACGCCGGCGAGCAGGGCGATCGTCAGGAGCGCAGGGCGTCGGGATGTGGGAGCCATCGCAGTCCGACTATGCTAACACCGTGCCGCGGGGTCGTGGAATCCCGCCCCGGGGCCCCCGCGGGCGCGGGGCTCAGCGCGACATCCGGAGGCGCTCCTCCACCGCCAGCGCCACGGGATCCGCGGGATCGATGGCCAGGGCCCGGCTCGCCGCCTCCGCCGCCTCCGCCCTCCGGCCGATGCGGAACTGGATCCTGGCGATGAGGGCGTGGGGCCGGGCGCGGGTCGGTTCCAGCGCCGCGGACCGGGTGCAGAGGTCGATGGCCTCGAGCGGACTTCGCGTCTGCACGGCGACCGCCAGGCCCTCGAGGCGCTCCGGGGTGGGATCGGCGCCCGCGAGGGCCGCGCGGAGGTCCGTCTCCGCGAGGCGGTTCATGCCGAGGTCCAGGTGCGCGAGCCCCCGCATGGCGAGCGCATCGACGTTGCCGGGCTCCCGGGCCAGGATCCGGTCCAGCCGGTCCACGGCCTGAGACGCGTTCCCCATGTCGCGCCAGGAACGGGCTTCCGCCAGGGAGGGCAAGGGCTCCGCCTTCTCCGGCTCCGGGTCCGGGGGGCGGAGCCGCGGCGTGGAGGGGCCCTCCACGGCGGCGGGGTCGCCGGTCCCGACCGCCGATCCGGCCGCTTCCGGCTCGGGAGGAGGCGGCCGTCGCGGCTCGAGGACGTCCGGCAGCCAGAGCGCGGCCGCCGCGGCCACCCCCAGCAGGACGCCCAGGGGCAGGAAGAACCGGAGGATCAAGGGGAGAGCCGCCTCCGCCTACTCGAGGGACGGGACGACGCCGGACAGCACGACCTCGTCGCCGGAATCCCGGATCTCGAGGCCCCGGCCGGACAGCGCGCCGAGGTGATCCGGCAGAGTGTCGCCACGGCCCGTGTCGAGGACGAGCCGGCCGATCCCGAAGAACCCGCGGGGGGTGACCGTGCCGAGGAGGACGGGCTCGTCTCCGGCGAGGTACACCGAGTATTCCTCGCCGGTCTCGAGCCCGAAGAACGCCACGCCGAGCCGCTCCCGCACGCCATCCACCACGTTCACCGCCAGCGCCGTCACGAGGCCGCGGGCGAAGGTGTCGGCCCCCTCCGGGGGCGAGAGCTTCTCCACGCCCGCGCCGACGGCGATGGAGTCCTCGGCGGGATCCTCCCCGGTGCCGGGGGCGACGAAGGCCGGGATCGCCCCGGACAGCACCGGAGTCCCGTCCTCGAGGGCGACGAGCATCGACCGGCCGCTGAACTCCGCGAGGCTCGTGACTCCCTCCGGATACTCGTCACGGAGAGAGTTGAACTTGTAGGCGGCGTAGCCCTTGCTGCCGCGGAACACGAGGTCGCCGAACCAGACCCACCCGGACTCGTCGCCTAGGTGCACCTGGTAGACCGTCTCGGGGTCGAGGCCTTCCGCGAAGACCACCAGTTTCGACAGGCCCGACCCGCCGCTGGTCACCGTGAGGAGGGCGAACCGCCCCACGGCCTCGGAGCCATCCTGGGCCTCGAGATCGCCGTGGACCTTCTTCACGGTGATCCCGGCGTCGGCGGCGGGCGCGAGGAGCGCGAGCACGAGGAAGACGGCGAGGGCGGTGCGCATGGTGGATCTCCTGTTCCGGCAGAACCGGAGGGATCTTATCACAGCCTGACCCGCGAGGAAGCGATCGGGCTACTCTCCGATCTTGCCGACCAGGATCATCAGGTTGTCCTTCTTCAGCAGTTCGCGCAGGTTCGGGATGGCCCGGGTTTCCGCCGTCGTCACGTCGTCCACGATGAACCGGCAGGACTTCTGGTCCTCCGCCACCTCGGTCCGCAGGGCGCGGACCGTGTAGGGGTTGCGGCCCAGCCAGTTCGTGGCCGACAACTCACGGGTCTTCGCGATCTTCCACTCCCACGCGATGCCCTTCGTCGGATGGTTGCCGGCGTCGGCATTCGTGAACAGGATCTCGCCCGCCTCGTTCACGACCTGCCACGTCTCGAACACGCTGAGCGGGGTCTCCGTCGGCGGACGCTGGGCGTTCACGAGGATGCCCGTGAACGCGCCGCCGGCGGCCCCGGCGGCGGGGGCTCCCGCGGGGATCGAGGTGTACTGATCGCCGCCGCAGGCCAGAAGGACGGTGATGGCGAAGAGGACCACGTAGCGCTTCATTCAAACCCTCCGTCGGATCGATCCGGTGTGTGGACGGGACTACAGCATAAACCGTCGCGCGGGAGGATTCCAGACGGGACGGGGGCGCGGAGGGTAGGCTCCCCGTGTGGGCCCGTTCTTCGAGTTCCGGGATGCGGATGGCGCGGAGGTCGGGGCCTTCCTGCGGGATCCCCGTTCGCTGCACCTCTACCTCGAGACGCGCCTCGTCGCGCCGGAGGATGGACAGGGCTTCATCTGGCGGACGCCGGCGGGCGTGCGGGGGTTCGCGTGGGTCGGCCGGGGCCGCAACCTTGTCTTCGCGGGGGAGGACCCGGAGTTCCTCGCCGCGCTCGCGGTGCTCGCCCATCGGCTGGAGGAACGCTGGCTGATGGCCGTCGGCCCGCGGGAGGCCGCGTCGACGTTCCTGTCGGTCTACCACGGCCTGTCCCGGAGGCGGCCGCGGATCGACCGCGTCCAGCACTTCATGCGCCTGACGGAGGGCACGCTCTCCGAGGAGGGGGAGCCGCGGCTGCGCCTGGCGACGGGGGACGACATCGAGGAGACCGTCCTCGCCGCGATCCGCATGAACGCGGAGGACTTCGAGATCGAGCCGTGGCGCATCGACCGCCACGGAGTCCGGCGGGGCATGGAGCGCAAGATCCGCGAGGGCCGGTGCTTCGTGCACGTCGAGCGGGGGCGGCTCGTCTTCAAGGCCGACGTGGCGGCCCTCGGCCCCAGCGGCGCCCAGGTGGAGGGCGTGTACACGGCCGAGGAGCACCGCAACCGGGGCATCGCGTCGCGCTGCCTCGCGGAGATGGGGCGGCGCCTGCTCGCCACGCACCCCTCGATCGTGCTGCACGTGGCGCGGGAGAACCTCCCCGCCCGCCGGGCCTACGAGAACGCGGGGTATCGGCACGAGGCCGACCTGCGCCTCACGATCCTCGAGTAGCGCTCTACTTGAACGGCACCCGCATCTTCTTCACCCGGACGCCGATCTGGCCGTCCTCGTCGGTCACGGTGAGAGAGACGAAGTAGGTGCCCGCGCTCCGGTAGACGTGGTCGGGGTTCTGCTCCCGCGAGGTGTCGCCGTCCCCGAAGTCCCAGAACCAGTTCACGATCCGCCCGTTGCGGTCGAGCGAACGGTCGTAGAACTGCACCTTCCCGGGCGTGCTGTAGACGAGCTCGCGCTTGAAACTGGCGGTGGGTGGCCGGTACTCCACGTAGATCCTCACCTGGTCCCGGCCGAAGCCGCCCTGGTCATCCCAGGCTTCGAGGGTGACGTAGTACTTCCCCTTGCGCCCGTAGCGGTGGACCGCGTCGGCCTCGTCCGTCCAGTAGCCGTCGCCGAAGTCCCACTCCAGATAGTCGATGGTGCCGTCGAGGTCCACGACGTCCGCGCGGAAGGAGAACTCGTCCCACGTGTCGGGGACCTTGTCCCAGAGGATCCACACGCTCGGGGGCTGGTTGAACGTGAGGACGTCGGAGAGGCCGACGTCCCAGCCGAAGAACTTCTCCTCCAGCGCGAGGACGGTGAACACGGTCTGCGCGTCCCACGCCGCCACGCCGTCGTAGAAGAACTCGTCGGCGGCGGAGTCGTACTCGATGGTGAACAGGTACCCGCGGCGGTCGCTGTGGACCTCGCCGAACGGATCGATCCAGCCCCAGAAGACGCCGTCGACGTAGACGTCGCCGTCCTCCTCGATCCACAGCCACTCGCGCTCGACGTCGAACACGTCGAGGTAGTAGTCGTCATACCAGAACCCCACCTCGCCCCACTCGCCGAAGCCGTCGATCCAGACGATCCCCCCTTCCTGGATCTCCCCCCAGTAGTAGGACTCGGCGACGGCCGGGATGGCGGCGAGCGCAAGCACCGCGGCGGCGATCGCTATTCGCATCATGTTCGTATCTCCAGAACTTCGGTGACCGTCCCCTCCTCGCAATCCGCTTGCCGGACCCCGGCACCCCCGCCGGACCGGCCGGGTGTCCCCGGGCGGGGACACTCGGTCGCCGTGAAGAGATCCCGCGCGACCCCGTTGCCGGCCTCGGTGCGAACAGAGGCCAGAGAAACCGCCAGGCCGCTTCCCGCACCGAGGCGGACTACCCTCCGGGCCGGCCGCGATGCGCCTCGCATCGCGTCGTTGCCCGTCGCCGGTGGCCGACTCCGGCAGGTCACCACCTCCTCGCTCCCTGCGCTGTTCGCGCCACGTCCCGGCGTGGCTCGCGGGGGACTTCCTCGCAGCCACTCAGTCCTCGGCCGGGCGACGGCGGTCCGACTTCCGTGTGGACCGGCGGCGTTTGACGTCGAGGCGGTGCTCCCGACTGGCGCGTGTCGGCTTCGTCTTCACGCGCCGGCGGGGCGGCCGCAGGGCCGCGCCGAGGAGAACGGCGAGACGGCCGAGGGCGTCCGCACGATTGCGCTCGCGGTGGCGGGTGCGCGAGGACACGACGACGATCTCCCCCGCCGCGGTCAGTCGCGTCGCGAGAGCGGCGAGCACGCGCGACCTCTGCTCCGGGGAGAGGGCGGCGGAGGCCCCCGGGCGGAAGCGGACCTCCACGCGCGTCTCCACCTTGTTCACGTTCTGCCCGCCGGGACCCCCGGAGCGGGAGAACCTGATCCCGATCTCCGCGAGCGGGATGCGCGCCGGACCGGCCGTGAGGTGGGTCATCTCCATGGTCGATGCCGATTCTAGCCGCGGACGGCTCACAGGCCGAGGAGCGCCACGCCGGCGGCGGCGAGGACCAGGACGGCGGCGTCCCGGCGCCCGATCCGCTCGCCGAAGAAGAGTGCCCCGGTGAGGGACAGGACGACGATCGTGCCGGCCCCGAAGGCCGGGAACACCGCGGCCGCGGGCAGTCCGGCGAGCGCCCGGATGAGGAAGTAGGAGGAGAAGAAGTTCGGCACGCCGACGGCAAGGCCCGCGAGGCCCTCGCGCCACCCGAACGGCCGGCGGCGAGTGGCCACGGCCGCCGCCGCGCAGCAGAAGGCGGTGCCGAAGACCGCGAGGAGGAACAGGGCGCGGTGCTCGAGGGCGCCTCGCCACTCGTAGACCTTGTTGCTGAATTCGGCCAGCCCGGAGAGGACGAGGAGGGCGAGCAGGGCTGGGCGGAGGGGGTTCTCCCCGCTCCCTGGACGGGCGAGGAGCGCGACCGCGAGCATCGCCGCGGCGAGACCCGCCCACTGCGCCGGTGACGGCCGCTCGGAGAACAGCGCGAGGGACGCGGCGGCCGGGACGGCCACACCGAGCTTCGCCGCCGCGCCGGCCATCGCCACGCCGTGGCGGCGGACGGCGACCTGGTAGAGGAGGAAGGAGAGGAAGAACACCGCGCCGGCGGCGAGCCCCACGGGGACGGCCCAGCGGAGGGCGGCGGGAGCGAAGGGGGCCTCGGAGCGCGCCAGCATCGCTCCCGCCACGCCGCAGGCCACGACGTAGTTCGCCGCGGTCACGGCGCACCGGTCGAGGTCCGCCCGCTCCGTCAGCCGGAACACGATGGCGATGGACGAACTCATCCCCACCGCAATCAGCAGCCACACGATCTCCACGCCGTGTGAGAATACTGAGGCGGAATACCGAGGCGGGCTCGTTTTTCGCGGCCCGGCGGGAGGCGGTCCATGCGGGGTCTGCTGCTCGCGACGGTGCTGCTCACCGCGGCCGGCTGCCGGTCGCCGTTCGGGATGGAGTCGCCGCCGGAGGAGGATCCCCGCGTGGGTCGCGGCGTCCACGCCTGGCCGATCCTCGAGGTGGCCTACGAGGGCGACGGGCGGCGGACGGACGTCCTGTGGCCGCTCTCGTCCTTCTACTCCGGCGAGGACTCGGGCGGATCCCGGGCCGACCTGCTGTTCCCCATCGTCCACTGGTCGCGCGACGGGGACACCGTCCGCTACGCGCTGCGGCCGCTGTTCGACGTGGAGACCGACGAGACGGCGGACGACGTGGATCTCCTGTGGCCGCTGTTCAAGTGGCGGGCGGAGGCGGAGGAGACGAGGCTCAGCCTCCTGTACGTCTTCCCCCTGTACGACCACGAGGTGCGGGCGGACTACGACCGCCTCAGCGCGGGCATCGTCTACCACCGGAAGACGAGCCCGGGCGACTCCTACCTCTGGCTCTGGCCGCTCTTCGGGCACTCGGACGAGGGCGGCCGGACGAAGACCTGGGTGCTGCCGCCGCTGTTCGGACACGGCCGCTCCGCCGACGGCGGCCGGCAGTGGGTGGAGACGGACCTCCTCTGGCCGCTCTTCCACTACGAGCGCGAGGACGACACCGTCTCGCTGCGGGCCTTCCCGCTCCTGTGGCAGACGGTCGGGCCGGACGCCACCGACCGGGTGCTCTTCCCCTTCTGGTGGCAGTTCGACGACGCGGACTCCTCCTTCCGGCTCCTGCTGCCGGTCTACGGCCGCCAGACGGAGGGCGAGGACTTCGCGCGGACCTTCTTCGGCGGGCCGCTGTTCATCCACACGCGTGACGGCGACGAGCGGACCTACGACCTCCTCTGGCCGCTGTTCGGATACCGGACGGACGGGGAGGCGACGAGCCTGCGGGCGTTCCCCGTCCTCTTCACCCACCGGTCGCCGGAGGAGTCCTACACCTACCTGTGGCCGCTCTTCGGCTACGAGGAGGACCGCGCCGCCGGCGGCTGGGAGGTCTCGACGCTGACGCCGTTCTTCCGCTACGCATCGGGCCCCGGATCCACCGAGGTCGGCTTCCCGTGGCCGGTCTTCACGTGGGAGGGCTTCGCGGAGGGCCACGACTTCCACCTCTTCCCGTTCTTCCACTCGGAGCGCCGCGGGAAGCGGAGCGAGGGCTCGGTGCTGCTCAAGCTCGCGGACTGGGAGAGCGACGAGGAGAAAGGGACGAGCGACTTCCGGATCCTGTGGCGCCTCGTGCAGGTCACCGACGGGGAACACAAGGACGTCACGGTGGTGAACCCGTTCTACCGCCACGAGGAGAACGACCGCGGCGACACGTACTGGTCCGTCTTCTTCGGCCTCCTCGCCCGGAAAGTGGAGAACGGCGAGACGGACTGGCGCGTGCTGTGGCTGTTCTGACCCCGCTCAGCGGCGGGCGTCGCGGATGAGGCGCTCGGCGAGACGGGCGGGCGGCGTCGTCAGGAGTTCCGCGGGCGGGATCGCCGCCAGCAGATCGTCCGACCACGGTACGTCGGCCTCGGTCACCCCGTTCACGACCTCGTCGTAACGCTCCCCGAGGGCGGCGACCTTCTCCGCCACCGGCATCTCCTCGCGGAACGAGAGGTGCAGGAGGGCGAGCGCCGTCACCGAGAACCTCGGGTCCACGAGCGGCAGGATGGCGATCATCCGGCCGTCCTTCGCCCCCACGCCGACGAACGCCCGCCGCTCCTTCACCACGGTCCGCTTCGTCCCCTTGAGCCCCGTCCACGCCTGCGCCCGCGAGGGGATGTCGAGCGCGAGTCCCGTCCGCGACACCAGACGAAGCCGCGCGCCCTCTTCGGGCGAACCGTCGACGTCGAGCCCCTCCACCTCGTATCGCGACACGCCGGCCACGGAGTCCACCGCCGGCTGCACCTCCGCGAGCCGGGAGCGGTCCGAGAAGGTCAGGGCGGCGAGCGGGATCCCCGCCGCGGCGAGGGCGTCGAAGAGCACGCCGGTGGGACGCTCCGCCGGCCGGCTCGTGCCGACGGTGACGATCTTGGCCTGATGCTTGATGGCGTCCACGGGCCGGAGCGTCTGGTCGATGGCCTGGACGAGACGTTCGAGAAGCGCGGCGGAGACCTCCGATCCCCGCGCTTCCCGCCCGTACCTCTCGGCCAGCAGCAGCGGCGGCAGCTCCCCCGCGGCGCACAGCATGAGCAGGCTCAGGTCCACCGCCGTCTCCGGCTCGAGCGAGGAGTCGAAGCGCCGCGCCCGGAGCCGTTCCCCGAACTCGCGCTCGAACCGCCGGAACTCCGCCGCCGCCAGCGCCTCGCCGCGGTCCAGCGCGGACACCAGCGCCCCCCGGACCCGCCCGAGGAACTTCCCGCCCTCGTCGATGGCCTGCGCGGCGTGATACCCGAAGAGGTGCCCGGCCATGGTCCCGAGGACCATGGACAGGAGCGGCGGCGCCGGCGGCAGTTCGATCCGCTCCGCGGCGTAGGCGTCGAACCGCCGCTCTCCGCGGGTGGCGAACACGATGGGTACCGCCCGGTGCGCCTTGAAGATGGCCACGTCCTTCGCGAGGTCCGCCAGGACGGAGGTCTCGTGCCCCGCCGCCAGCACGAGGATGAGCGACTCCGAGGACAGGTCGATGTGCTTCTTGTCCTCCACGGAGTCCGCGGAGATCGACTTGTAGCAGAGCTCCGACAGTTTGATCCGGACCTCCTCGGCGGCGATCCGGTTCGGCCCGGAGCCGACGACGGCCCAGTACCGCCGCGTCGGCGCCCACCGCGCGGCGGTCTCCTCGATCCGCGGCGCGAGGGCGAGCACCTCCCGCATGAGGTCGGGCAGCCGCCGCAGGTCGTCCACCTCGCGCCGCGCGCGGGCCGCGCTCACCGTGCCCGCCTCGAGCCCGAGGGTGAGCGCCAGCAGCGCCCCCGCCACGACCTGGCTGTAGAACGCTTTCGTGGAGGCCACCGACATCTCCACGTCGCGACCGTCCGAGGTGTACAGCACGCCGGCGGTCTTGAAGGTGATGTCGGAGTTGCGGCGGTTCACGATGGCGACCGTGTGGGCCCCGCGTTCCTTCGCGAGGTCCACCGCGCGGTTGGTGTCGGCGGTGGCGCCGGACTGCGTCACGGCGACGACAAGCGTCCTCGTCATGTCGCGGTCGAGGCCGAACCCCGACAGCTCGGAGGCCTTCAGGGCCTCCACGCGCACGCGCGCGCCGCGCAGGGCCTCGCCGACGAACGCCCCGATAGCCATGCCCGCCACGGAGGCCGTGCCCTGGCCGACGATGACGACTCGCTCCAGGCGGCCGTCGCGGAGCAGGCGCCGGACGTCGGAGGGGATCGTCTCGGGGCCCAGGAGCGACCGCCCGTCCCGCCCGAACTTCCCCCGCAGCGTCTTGGCCACGGAATCCGGAGCCTGAGACACCTCTTTCAGGAAGAAGTGCGGGGCGTCACCGCGGTCCACGTCGCGGGTGGTGATCTCGGCGCGCCGGACGTCCGCGTCGGTCAGGGCCACGGGCGCGCCGTCGTGCCACACCGCGCGCACGGCGTCCAGGCGCCCCTCCCCCTCCGGCGCGAGCAGCACGACCTCGCCGCGGCTCCCCTCGTCGCCGGGGACGCGCTCGGTCTTGCCGTCGAGAACGAGAAAGCGCGGGGTCTCCTCGACGAGGCCGTAGATCTCCGAGGCCACGACGTAGCCGGCCGCCCCGAGGCCCACGTACAGCGACTGCCCCGAGCCCTTCAGCGACAGGAAGACGCGGCCCGGCGCGAGGTCGGAGACCATGAGGATCGCCGCCGAGCCCGTGAAGTCGCGGACCGCGAGCCGGAAGGCGCCCGTGAGGTCCTCGCCTCGACGCAGGTGGTAGTCCACCCACAGCGCGATGACCTTGGCGTCGGTGGTGATCCGATCCGGGATCCGGCGCCCGGTCTCCTCCTCGAACCGCCGTCGCAACTCGAGGTAGTTGTCGATGTCGCCGTTCAGCGCGACGTGGATCCGCGGCGACCGGTGCCCGGCGGGATGCTCGTCGGACAGGGCCGGGGGCGAGCCCTCCTCGGCGCACTCGTTGTCGAGGGGGTGGCAGTTCTGGAGGTTGATGATCCCGTTGCTGGCCCACCGGGTGTGGGAGGTGACGAGGACACGGGCCGCGGGGTCCGCCAGCAGCGCGTGGAGCAGGTCGTCCGCGCGCACGCTCGCCCGCAGGGCGGCCACGTTGTCGCCGAGCTTCCCCACCTCGGCGGCGACCTTGTACACGAGCGTGGCGGTGCAGCCGTCGTCGGAGACGCTGACCGCGCCGTCGGTGAAGTCCGGGCGCCGGGAGCGCTCGGCCACGGCGGCGGCGTGCCGCTCGAGGTGGACGCCGAGGGCCCGCCGCTCCGGGAAGTGCGCCTGGAACAGGATCCCGGCGGAGTCCCGCCCCCGGATCTCCATGCGGTCGATGGCGTTGAGTACCAGGTTCGCCTTGCGGAGTTCGCGCAGCGCCTTGTCCGTGGCCGGCCGGCCGGCGAGGAGGGCGGCCACCCGGTCGAGGTTCCCGAGGCACTCGCGGGAGAGGGCCCAGGCGGCGTCCTTCACGCGGGTGAGGAGCCGGTTCACGGCCTCCTGCCGGTCCGCGGACAGGGGCGGGTCCCCGGCCTCCAGGGCCGCCTCCTCGGCGGCCACGAGGGTCCCGAGACGGTCGGTGAGCGCGGCCACCCGCCGGCGCGCGGACCCGTCGCGGAACAGCGCCGGGAAGGCCGCCGGACGCCGCAACGCGTCCACGAACGCCTCGAGAGCGCGCGCGGCCTCCTCGCCACCGCCCCGCGGGAGGGCCTCGGCCACCCGCTCCGCCTCCGTCGGGTCGGGGAGAGCGGACGGTTCGGCCCGCACGATCTCCACGATGCCGGCGATCCCGCAGTGCACCCGCGCCCGGAAGACGGGGAACAGGACGATCGTGCCGGGCGGCAGACCTGCCGGGGACGCGCAGAAGCGGACCCGCCGGAGGAGGCCGAGGAGGGCGCGGAGCAGCATCCCGCTCATTCTCGGAGCGCTCCCGCCCCCGCCCAAGGATTCGGTCAAGCCGTCGGCGGGCCCCGGCCGATAGGATGATCCGGGGAGGTGCCCATGGTCCGCCCGCTCGCCGCCGCCCTCGTCCTCTTCGTCGCCCTGCCCGCCCTCGCGGACGAAGTCCGCCTGACGACCGGCGTCGTGCTCACCGGCCGCATCGTCGCGGAGGACGCGGATTCGGTTTCCATACGCACGGACCTCGGCGTGATGGTCGTGCCGAAGGACCGGGTCGCGGAGGTGCGGAAGGACGAGGCCCGCCCGCTCCCCGAACCCGCGCCGGAGGGAGCGGCCCGGGCCGCCGCCGCCGTCTGGTCCCGCGAGCGGGTGGACGTCGCCGTCGCGCCGCTGGCGATCGGTGACGCCGTCGTGTTCGCCTCGGCGGAGGGCGGGGTCGTCGCGGTCGGGACCACGGACGGCAGGACGCTGTGGAGCGTCCCCGGGGACGGGTCCGCCGTGACGGGCCTCGCCGGCGACGCGGCCGGCGTGTACGTGGCCCACCGCTCGGGGACGCTCAGCCGCCTCGACGCGCGGCAGGGCGGCGTGATCTGGAGCACGGCCGTCGCCGCCGGGCTCTCGGGCCCCCCGCTGGTGGCCCGGCCGGACGTCTTCGTCTGGGCGCCCGGGCGGGGCCTCGTGGGCGTCATGGCCGCTTCGGGGAGACCGCGAGGGACGCTCCTCGCGGAGTTCACCCCGGACACCCCGATCGCCTTCGAGGAGGGCGTGCTGCTCGCCGCGGACGGCGAGGGCTGTCTCGCGGCGCTGTCCGGCGACGGCACGAAGCCGCTGGCCGCGCACGAGACCGGAGTGCCGTTCCACGGGCGACCGCTCGCCTTCTCCATGCGGCAGATCGTCGTGGCGGAGGGCGAGCGTCTCGCGCTGATCGCCCCCGCGACGCTCACCGTGGTCCGCTCCTTCCCGGTGCCGGGCCTCGCGGGCCACCCGCTGGCCGCCGACGCGGCGCGGGCCTATGTGGAGGTCTCGGGGGTGGCGGTCTCCGTGGACCTGCGGACGGGTCGCGTGCTGTGGCGCGCCGAGGGCGCCGGCCGGGTTCTCGGGCTCACCCCCGCCGCCACCACCGTGTTCGCGGTCACCTCCGAGCAGCGCCTCGTGGCCCTGCGGCCCGGGGACGGCACGGTCATCTTCGCCGCGGACCTCCCGGCGGCGGCGGCCGGAGCCCCCGTCGTCGCGGCCGGCGTCACCGTCGTCGTCACGGTCGACGGACTCCTCACGGCCTTCGCGGAGACGGCGGGCCCCGCGCCGGCGACCGCCCCGGGCGCGGAGGAGGGACGCGTCTTCCACTCCCCCGACGGCTACGTTCTGCCGCTGCCGCCGGGGTTCGCGGTGTTCGAGACGGCGATCCGCGGCGACGCGTCGCTCGTCCTGCGCCCGACGCCGGGGGCTCCTCCGTTCGCGTCGCCGGACCTCCCGGAGGCCGACCGCCACCTGCTCTCGCTCGGCTGCGAGGCGCGGTTCGCGGTGCTGCCCGCGGAGGGCGAACCGTCCGCGGAGTTCCGCGAGGTGCCGTGGCCGGATGCCCCGGAGGGCGAGGCGCGCCGCCGCTTCCTGCGGCAGATCGACGCCGGGCGCCTGCTCGAGGTGCGGTTCCGGTTCCCCGAATCGCTGCGCAAGGTCGTGGAGCAGGAGATGCTCGCCCTCCTCGCGGTGCTCCGGCCGGAGGACGCCGAGTGGCGGCCGGCGCCGGAGGTGGCGGTGGCGGAGAAGGTGCTCGCGGCGCTCAGCGCGGGCGACCTCGAGGCCACGCTGCCGCACCTCGGCGAACCCGCCTGGCAGGGGCCCGGCGCCCCCAGGCCGCGCGTGGGCGGCGTGATCTACCGCGTCCTCTCCCGCGACAGCGCGGCCGCCGGCCGCTTCCGCCGGGTGCGGGTCCGGATCGACTCGCCGGAGAGCACGAGGTTCGCCGACCTCCTCCTCGGCCTCTCCGAAGGCCGCTGGCAGGTCATGGACTGGGCGCCGCTGTTCCGCTGACGAGGCTCCCGCCGATCACCGCCAACGGCCCGCACGCTCCCGCCCCTTCCAGACGTTGTAGCAGTGGAGGCAGTCGAGGTCGCAGCGCGGGGTGACCTCATGGAGGAGCACGCGCCTCCGCCAGGGGAGCCAGAACCCCATGGGAGACCATCCTTCCCCGGTGGTGCCGGCAGTGGGAGGGGAGGCCGCGGAATACCGAGGCGCCGCGGAATGCCGAGGCGGGCTCGATATCTCGCCACCGCTCCCGCGCGGACGCCGGCCGGGGGTCAGCGCCGGCCGACCCAGTCCACTCCGGTGCCGGCGGCGCGGCGGAGGCGGGCGACGACCTGCGCGGCGTGGTGCTGGAGGTGGCGCAGGTTCATGAGGACGTGGTCCGCCTTCGGAAGGTCGTACCACCAGAAACCGCACGTCACGGCGTCGAGGTCGAGGCGGTCGAGGGCGGCGCCCACCATCCCGTCGACGGCCTCGAGGTACTCGAGGATCTCGGCCCGCGTGTACGGCTCGCCGATCCGCGGCGGCCGGTGCGGCGGCCAGGGGAGCGCGCCGAGGAACTGGTACTCGTCGCGGTGCCGCTCCCAGGGTCGGAACGAGGCCTCGTCGGGCTGCAGGTAGAGGTGCGTGTAGAAGAGGGCGTGGTATGCGAGGTGCCACGGCGGCGGCGCCTCGCCGTCGCCGGCGAAGGCGGCCTCGGGGAACCGCTCGACCGCCTGTCGCAGCATGGCGAGCCCGGCGCGGAACTGACCCGTGAGCGCGGCACGCAGGTCCATGCGAAGCCCTCCCCGGCGGGAACGCGACGGCGCGAGTGCGCTGAGGCGGGTTCGATCTTCTCACGGGCGGATCGCGGGTCCACGGAAGGCGCGGCGGTGGGAGGCCGGCAGTGGTACGATCGGGTCGCCGTTTCCCCGGGAGGTCCACTTGCGCTCTGGTCTCCGCGGTGCGGTGCTCCTCCTGCTCCTCGCCGTCCCCGCGCTCACAGGACCGGCCGACGACGCGCTCCTCGACGCCCTGCGGCGCGAGCGGCCGGTGGACCGCGCCTGGAATGACGACGCGCGGCGGTGGTTCGCCGCGTGTCCCCCCGGGCAGGGCCTCGACCCGGACGGCGTTCCCGAGGACGAGGCTCCGCTCGACCTGCTGCTGTGGTTCTGGGGTCAGGAGCATCGCGCCGTTCCCGGCGGCCCGGACCGGGGAACTCACCCCCGTCCGCGGTGCCGCCACATGCCAGGCGTCCTACCGCTTCCTCCACCTGACGAGGGACGGCGGCCGCCGCGTCGATGCCTACGGGCCGGAGATGGTCTACCCGCGCACGCTGGCCTGGCCGTGGGAGTGCGTGGTCCGGGAATTCGCCCGCCTGGCCGGGGAGTGAGACGGGCGTCGCGCCCCCCGGCCAGGCCTGCCGCCGTCGCCGACCCTACCTCACGACGATGGCGAACGTCGAGGCTTCCACGTCCCTCGTCAGCTCGACCGGGCGCTTGCCGATCGTGAGCGTGAAGATGTTGGACACGCGCGGGTAGCTCGTGTTCTCGAAGTTGTAGACGATCGTCTTCGTGTCGAGGTATCCGACGGGGCAAGGCCGGTCGTTCCCCGTCTGCCAGTTGCCTTCCTTGGTCGCCACGAGGCAGGTGGCGGAAGCGCCAGAACTCAGGGCGATCTCGTAGAGCCCGTCGTAGTTGGCATACATCGCCCGGGCGCCGTCCGGGCGAAGCCGCAATGCCCATCCGGCCGGCGCGCTCTCGTGGGACAGCACGGCGTGGTCGTCCTGGCTGTACCCGGAGCCGACCTTGCCGTAGTGGATCTGGCCGTGCTTCAAGGTCGTGCTGCCGTAGAGACCCCAGTGGTCGATGTACACGATGTCGTCCGCATCGATCCACGCGTGGCCGCGGAGCCGGGAGTAGTAGCCGCCTTCCACCGCGACATAGTCCGCGGAGAGCAGTTTCGTGGGCGCCGTGCTCGAGAAGCCGGTGAAGGCGCCGGAACCGTCGGTCGTCAGTCCCACCTCGAACAGGCCCGCCTCGATGCCGCCCTCGATCGACGAGTCCCAGTGGACCGCCTCGAACGTGAGGCTGGGCGGATTGCCCGGCCGGAAGTTGCAGTACAGGAGCCTCCAGTTCGTGCCGGGGAACCACACGATCGCATCCCCCGACCCGTCCACCCGGTTCAGGCAGTACTCGTACCCGTGGTAGCCATCCTCGCAGGTCTCGGTGTTGTCCCGCACGCGGACGCACCAGTAGTTCCCTCCGGCCTTCCCCGCGGTGACGGGCCGCTCCTGCCACCCCGGGTTGCGGAGACCGGCGAGCTGGGTCTTGCCCGTCCCGTCCGGCGCCATGCGCCACCAGTAGTCGTCCCCCGCCTGCGTGTAGTAGATGTACGAGTCGTAGCTCGGCGGCGGGTTGGGCGGCGGCTTGGCCGCCAGGGTCCCCCCCACCACGAGCGCCAGCAGGAACAGCACGACGAGCCCGGCCGGAATCCTGCGCATCGAAGTCTCCTTTCGCCTCGCCCAAGGCCCTACGGTCGCCAGATCAGGTCCGCGACGTAGGCGTCCTGGTCGGCCGTGAGGTTCACGGCGCCGGAACCGCTCGACGTCACGCGGTAGATCTCGTGGACCGGGTTGCTCATGTCGGTGAAGTCCGAGTACCCGTAGATCAGGTGCGTCGCGCTCGGTGACCACCGCGGGCACCAGATCCGCTTGTTGCTGCCCCGCTTGGTGTTCGCCGGCGCGGTCACCAGCGTGGCCGCCCCGGTGCCGTCGGGGTTGATGGTCATGATGTTGGTGGGGATGACCGTCCACTTGCTGAAGGCGATCTTCCCGCCGGAGGACCAGTCGGGGATGGCCCCGCCGGTGTAGATCCTGATGGCGTCGTCGGAACCCGGCGTCGCGACCCACAGGTCGCGGTCCGAGCCCCCGGCGTCCCAGGCGGCCTTGTTCCAGGCGCTCCAGGCGATCCGCTCGCCGTCGGGCGACCAGCAGTAGGGGCTGTTCATGCAGTCGGGCCGGTCCCCCGCCGCGGGCTCCGTGTAGAGCGGCACCGGCACGTCATCGAGGAGGTCGGGAGCGGCCGCCACCCACGCTTCCGGGTCGTCCCAGAACGTCGTGCCGTCGGCCGCCGTCAGGGAGAGGACGTAGACGCCCCAGCCGACGACGACGTCGTTGCCGTCGGCGTCCTCCCCCCACTCCCAGCCGAGGTAGGACACCTTGCCGTCCGTGAGGCCATCCTCGGTCGCCCACATGACCTGCCACGTGTTCATGAGGTTCCGGAACTCGGCGACTCCGGTGTGGCTCATCTGGTTGTCGGCCTCCACCGCTGCCGCATCGGTCAGCTGGACCGAGACCGTGCCGCTCTCGTCGGTGGCGAACAGCTCGTGGCGGGTCGCGCCGTCGGGATAGGAGCCGTCCACGGCCTCCAGGGACAGGAACCACCGCACCCCCTCGTGCAGGCCCCGGGTCGGCGTCCCCGCGACGGCGAGGGGCGTCTTGCCGGCGCCGTTGGTGCCCATGCTCCACCAGACGTAGTTCGTGGAGCGGTAGTAGATCGTCCCGGTGTCCGCCGTCGGCGGCGGGCCCGAAGGAGGCTTGGCCGAGACCTCGACGCCCAGCACGAGAGCGAACGCCACGATGGCGAACGACACGAAGCGGAACATGCGCCCCCTTTCGCCCGCACCCGTCCTCCGGGGTAGATCTCCCGGCACCGGAGTTTTCGCGGAGAGATTCCGCTTCCGGAGGCGGCGGACGGGGGAGGGGGGGCGCCAGAGCGGAGGGCGCCGCCGGAGTCACTCCCGCGACGAGGGCCCGGGCTACTGCGAGGAGCGGACCCGGGTCAGCATCTGCTGGTACTCGGCGGCGCCCACGAAGGGGGCCCGCTGGCCGGCGTAGCGCTGGGCGATGATCTGGCGGGAGATCGCGATCCGCGATGCGTTCGTGGAGTGGCTGCCGAAGAGGTCGTTGTACAGCTCCGGCGGATCGCCGCCGACCTCCTGGAAGATCTCGAACACGCGCGGGAACTGGTTCACGTCGTAGCCGGCCTGGGACATGTACATGAGGGCCACGCGGTCGGCCTGGTCCTCCTGCTCCCGGCTGAAGCCGTTCACGATGATCGAGCCCGCGACTTCGCTCGCCAGGGCGGCGAGCTCGTTCCCGCCGAGGGCGGCCCCCGCCACGCCCGCGATGAGCGCGGTCTGCTGCATCTGCTGGGCCGTGATGACCGTGTGGAAGCGCGTCACGTGCGCGATCTCGTGGGCCATGACCGCCGCGAGCTGGGCCTCGTTCTCGAGCCGGGTCAGGAGTCCCGTGTAGAAGAACACCTTCCCGTCACCGATGGTGAAGGCGTTCATCTCGTCGGAGTCGATGACCTGGAACGTCCACGCGATGTCCCGCCGGTCGGAGACGGCGACGATCTTCTCCCCCACCCGGCGCAGGTAGTCCTGCACCATGTAGTCCGGGTAGGGCCGCAGATCACCGCCGATCTGCTCCATGGCCTGCGCGGCGATCTGCTTCTCGAGTTCCACGTCCGACGCGGTGAACGGCTGCTCGCCCTCGTCGGGGGGAAGCGAGACGCAGGCGGCGATCGCCAGCGCGAGCAGCGGGAACAGGCTCGTCTTCCTCACGGCATGCCTCCTTAGGGCTCCACCGGGGTCTCCCCCGGCCGGCCAAGTTCGTCGTTCTCCGCGTCGCCGCGGTGATCGGCCCGTTTCGCCGCCTCCGGCGGCGCCGCACCGGGTCCGGGGGCGGCCTGCGCCGCGGCGTCGAGCCGCGCCAGCGCCTCCTTCACCACCGGGTGCTCGAGGTTCAGGCGGCAGGCGCTGACGGGCTCGCCGCCCTCCTCGATGTTGTCGACCTGGTACGACTCGAGGATCCGCAGGTCGAGGGCGCGGTTCAGGAGTTCCTGCTTCCGGGCGCGGTCCGAGAGCCCGCAGTTGTGCGGGTTCAGGACTTTCGTCGCCACGTAGCGCAGGCCCACGAAGTTCAGTTTGCGGGAGAGGTCGCGGATGAGGCGGACGAAGTTCGTCCAGTCGTAGGTCTCGAGGTCGAGGGCCGGCGCGGGCCGCGGCGGGCGCGCGGCGAAGAGGTCCTCGAGCGCGACGAAGCGGTCCGCGCCGCGGACGGCCTCCCGCCCGGCATCCCCGTGCCCGGCGCACAGGACGACCCACCGCCCGCGGCGCCGCAGGCGCAGGAGAACGTCCGAAAGGTCGCCGGCCGCGGAGACGACGACGTAGACGTCGATCCGCGGCTCGAGTCCGAGCGTTTCCGCGGCATCGAGGGCGAGGGCCATGTCGACGCGGTCCCCGCCGTCCTCCCGGCAGGACACGAGCCGCGGCTCGACCTGCCGCCGGCGGAACTCCCGGGGGTCGGCGTCGGCCACCGTCCAGTCGGCGTAGGCGTTCGCCAGCACCACGCGGCCGAAGCGCTGCGCCAGTTCCAGGAACCGCTCGCACACCGCGGCGGGTGCCGGGGCCGGCGCCGCCTTCGCGGCGACGGCCTGGCGGGCGTACTCGTAGTCGAGGAACAGGGCGACCCGGTTCCCGGAGTCCGTGAGGCCGTCGTCGTGCCGGCGGTCGGGCCGATCGTGCATGGCAGTGGTCCGTTCGAGTTGGTCCTGCGCCCCGCCATCATATCTCCGGGGCCCCGGCCGGACCAGCGAACGGGCGCTCTACCTCGCGGCCGGGCGGCTGTACGCGATGTCCTTCAGGCCGATCGCGGAGTTCGCGTCGATGACGAAGCCGATGGCGCCCTGGTCCTCGGGGACGACGACCTCCCCGACGGCCTTCCCGGCCACGTAGATCGTCATCTTCGGGCCGAAGACCTCCATGGCGACCTCGGTCCACTCCTCCGTGAGCCACTCCGGCTTCAGGTCCACGACGACGGCGTTCTTCTTCATCTCCGCCGGGTAGGCGCGCGCCACGTACTTCGCGCCGACGCTGCCCTTCTGGACGAGGAAGGAGATGCGGTAGTCGGTGAACAGGAGCTTCGTGTACACGAGCTGGGCCTGGTTCTTCATCTCCAGGGTGAGGCCCACGACCTTGCCGTCGGCGACGGACCAGACGTCGGGCGGCGCCGCCTGCCAGCCGTCGAGGTCCGTGCCGTTGAACAGCGTCTGGGAGGCGGGCCCGCGGTGGCTGCCGCCGGGGACGCCCGGCGACGTGCCGTCGCCCCCGCCCGCCTGCGGCGGCGGGGCGCCGGCGCCCGCGCCGCTCTCCTGGGCGTAGCGGCCCCAGTGCTGCCCGGCCTGCGTCAGCGTGCCCTTCACCCGGATGTCGCGCAGGATCACGTTGCCGTCGCGGCCGAGGAGGAAGAACGGCGCGATCGGCAGGGCGTTGGTCGTCGTCTGGGTCCACACCTGGTTCCCGTTGACGAAGAGCGTCACCTGCTGCCCCGCCACCACCCACTCCACGTCGTTCCAGTCCTTGTCGCCGGTGAAGTAGGAGTCGACGGTCGTGAAGACGGGCCGCTGCGCGCCGTCCTGGGTCCCGAGGCGCCCGACGAGGATGAAGTTCTTGGCCCCCTGGGCCGCGCGGAAGCGGAGGGTCATGTCGCGGAAGGACGCGTCCGTGAAGACGAGGCGCGCCTCCTCCTTCATGTCCATCGGCGCCTTGCCCTCGATCCGCTGTTCGGCCAGCTTGAAGTTGTTGCCGCCCTCGGGCAGCGACACCCACCCATCGAGGCTCTTGCCGTCGAAGATCCGGACGAAGCCCTCCTCCGGCGCCCGCTGCTCCTCGCTGACGACGAGGAACTGGATCTTCATCTTCCGGAACGCGACCTCGTTCCCCTTGGCGATCTTGATGGCGAAGGTCAGCCCCTGGTCGGCGGGGACGGCGATCTTCGCGTTATCCACGGTGCCCGCCTTGACCCACGCCTGGGCGTTCTCCACCGTGAGGATGAGGTCGTGCCAGCCCTCCTTGAAGAAGGGCTTCAGGGAGAAGGGCACGTTGATCCACTCGCCCTGCTCGGGGACCACGTAGAGCTCGATCCCCTTCGCCTTCGACCCGCCGCGGACCTCCATGGCGGCGCGGAAGCCCTGCTTGAACGTCCGCATGCGGTACTTGAGGCTCTGCGGTTCCTTGCCCCGGGCGCACACGATGAGCGTGTGGACGTCGTCGGACTGGTCGTCGAGGGACCACGCCCCCACCTTCTCGAAGTGGTTCAGGTCCTTGTCCGCCAGCGGGTCCACCGAGAGGACCTCGGTGCCCGCGCCAGCCGGGCCGGACGGACCGACGAGGACGAGGAGGGCGATCAGGGGCAGGACGCGGCGGAACATGGGCCACCTCCACGACGTGGACGGCCGGGCCAGGACACCGGCAGGCACGATTCGCACACCGGACCCTCAATATAACGTCCGCGACGGGGGCCGAAACCCGAAATGGAGCGTGACCGCGGCCGGGTCAGCGCTTCGGCTTGTGCCGGAGGAGTGCGGAGGGGCCGCGGGACTTCGCCACCGGGGTCGGCGGGGGCAGGTCCTCCAGGGTGGGCGCCGGTTCCGGGGCCGGGCCGTGCGGCGGAGGCGGCGGCGCAGCGGCCGGCGCGGGCGTCGGGGCTCCGCCGCCCCCCCGGCGCCCCGCTCCAGCGCCTCGATCGCCCCGCTGCGGGTGTCGATGAGCAGGGCGTGGACGCGCGTGCCGGGCGGCAGCGCCGGGCAGGCGAGGACCGCCCGCGCGGCGGCCACCGCCGACGACCTTTCCCCCGCGCCGACGCCGAACCACTCGCGGAGGTCGCCGCCGCCGAGGGCGGATCGCGGCACGCCCCGCGCCGCCATCCCCTGCTGGAGGTCCATGACCGTCGCCTGGCACAGAGGGCAGGCGGTGTGGCCGAACACGAAGACCTCCGTGGCCCGCCCCAGCACGAGGGCGAGGGCGATGGACCGGCACGCCGACTCGTCCGCCCGCCCGCCGGCGTTGCGCACGGCGATGACCTCCTCCGGTCCGAGGCCCGTCGCCCGCGGGAGGATCGCCGTGAGCCGCGGGTCGGAGCAGAACAGAGCCAGGAGACCGCGGGCGCCGAGCGCCTGCGGGCGCGGGGCGGGCTCGCCGTCGAGGAACGCCCGGTTCGCCGCCAGCACTTCGTCGAGGAGGCTCCCCCCGCCGCCGCTCATGCCTTCTTCTTCTCCTCGCCGGCGCCGGGGGAGCGCTTGAGCCCCGGGATGCGCGAGATGAGGTCCTTGAGCTCGATGCCGGACAGCGACTCGATGACCGGCGGCAGCTGGGCGACGATCTCCGCCACGTCGCGCGTGACCTTGCTCGCCCCGCCCCCGGACTCGCCGGTGTTGACGATGACGATCTTCTCGGTCTTGGCCAGCGGCTCGGCCACGTTCTTCGCGAGTTCCGGCAGGACGCCGACGACCATCTGGATGACGGCGGCCTCGGAATACTCGCGCCAGGAGTCGGCCTTGGCCGCCATTGCCCGCGCCTCCGCCTCGCCCTGGGCCTTGATGACCTCGGCCTGCGCGAGGCCGCGGGCCTTCGCCGCCTCGGCCTCCATGAGCCCCTTCGCCTTCACGACCTCGGCCTCCGCGAAGCCCTTCGCGCGCACGGCCTGCGCCTCGCCGGTGGCCTCCGTCTCGAGTTTCGACCGTTCGGCATCGGCCAGCGCGCGGATCCGCGACCGCTCGGCCTCCGCCGGCTTCACGACCTGCGCGTCGAGCTCCTTCTCCTTCCGCAGGATCTCCTGCTCCTGCACCTTGATCCGCTCCGCCTTCTCCACGACCTCGACGGCGATCTCCTCGCGCTTCACCGCCTGCCCGGTCTTGAACCGCTGCAGGTCGTAGGCGAGGTCGGCCTCGGCCTTCCGCTGGTTGATGGAGGCCTGGTACTCGGCGAGGCGCATCTCGTAGTCCCGCTTCGCCTCGGCGACCTTCGTCTCCGCCTCGAACTTGGCGATCTGCCCCGCCTGGGAGGCCTGCGCCGAGCGGATGGTGGCGTCCCGGTCGGCCTCCGCCTGGCCGATGACGGCGTCGCGCTTGACGGCGGCGATGCGGGGCTTGCCGAGGGCATCGAGGTAGCCCTGGTCGTCGCGGATGTCGCGGATGGTGAAGGACACGATGTGGAGGCCCATGCTGGCGGTGTCGCCGGCCGCCACCTCCTGCACCTTGGCCGCGAAGGCGTCACGGTTCTGGTAGATCTCCTCCACGGTCAGCGTGCCGAGGATCGCGCGCAGGTGGCCCTCGAGGGTCTGCAGGGCGATCCGCGTGACTTCCTGCTTGCCCTTGGACAGGTATTGCTCCGAGGCCACGGCGATGGAGACGTCGTCGCCCTTGACCTTGATCTGGGCGACGCCGTCGACGAGGACCGGCACGCCCATCTTCGTGTAGACCTCCGGGGTCTTCACGTCGATCGTGAGCAGCTCGAGGGAGAGGACGTCCACCTTCTCGATGACCGGCCAGACGAACGTGCCGCCGCCCTTCACCATGCGGAACCCGCGCACGATGGCGTTGCCCTTGGCGTCCCGCGAGCGGTGCCGGCGCCCGGAGATGACGAGGACCTCGTTCGGGCCGACCTTCGTGTAGCGGCTGGCCCAGATGAGGAAGCCGATGAACACGACGGCGACCACGCCGAGCGAGATCCAGATCACGCCTTCGGAAATCGCCAGGATCTGAAGGTGCATGGTGTTCCTCCCTCCGGGCGCCCCTAGACGGGCACCACGATGTAGACCGTCCCCGCCAGGCGCTGGATCTTCACTCTCGTCGCACGGGGGATCGGCAGGCCGGACAGGCTCTTCGCCGGGGCCGAGAGCCGCGTGCCCCGGGCCACGTAGGAGATCTCGCCCGTGCCCCCCTCGGGGATCGGAGTGATGACCTCGGCCTCGGTCCCGATGACGTCCGCGACCTCCACCTCGCTCGAGGACTGCAGGGCGGCGAAGATGCGGTTCATGATCCACAGCACGCCGGCGGCCAGCGCCAGGCCCGCGGCGGAGGCGGCGAGCAGGCTCGCGGGAAGCCCGGCCCCGGCGTAGTGCAGGAGCATGTAGCCCACGCCGCCGAAGGTGGCGAGGAACGAGCAGACGATCGTCGGCGACCACGGCGAGAGGCCGGGGAATGCGTCCCCGACGCCGATCTCCGCGTGCCCGCCGGCCCCCGATTCCGCCGCCGCGTGGTCGAAGTCGTGGCCGACTTCCACGCCCCCGGCATCCACGTCGCCGCCCGCCACGTCGACGCCGCCCGCATCGACGTCCGCGCCCTCGACCCCGCCTCCATCGCCCCCGCCATGCCCGCCGAAGACGCCGGCGAGGATGAAGGAGACGAGGGTGAAGAACAGCCCGACGAAGAAGCAGACGAGGAAGACGTTCTCCATGGCGCACCCCGGCAGGACGCGGTGAACCCTCAGGGTAACCGGAGTTTGCGGGTCCCGCAACCGCGAACCCCCTATCATGCGTGGATGCCGGAGAGCCCTCCCCCGTCCGCGCCGCCCACGTTCCGTGGGTTCACTCTCCACCCGTTCCAGGCGGAGGCGGTGGCCGCCATCGAGGCCGGACGATCGGTCATCGTGGCCGCCCCCACGGGGGCGGGGAAGACGCTGGTGGCGGACTACGCCGTGGAGGCGGCGCTGTCACGGGGCGAGCGGATCGTCTACACGTCGCCGATCAAGGCGCTGTCGAACCAGAAGTTCCGCGACTACCGGGCGCTCCACGGCGACGACGTGGGCATCATGACCGGGGACGTGACGATCAACCCCGACGCGCCGCTCCTCATCATGACCACGGAGGTGTTCCGCAACACGATCTTCGAGGACCCCGCGCGCCTCGCGGGCCTCACCTATGCGATCTTCGACGAGATCCACTACCTCGACGACTTCGAGCGCGGCACGGTGTGGGAGGAGGCGATCATCTTCGCCCCCCGCCACGTCCGCTTCGTGTGCCTCTCGGCCACCGTGCCGAACGTCCGCGAGCTCGCGGAGTGGATCGAGGGGACGCGCGGGACGCCGGTCAGCGTGGTGGAGAGCGCGGACCGGCCGGTGCCCCTGCGGCACTGCTTCCACGTGGAGGGCGGGCAGATCATCCCGCTCTCGGAGGTCGGGCGGCTGTTCGCGGCGCGGCGCAAGCACCGGCGGCGGACCCGCGAGCGGCGGGCCTCCGAGCTCCTGGACCTGCTGGGCCGGCGGGACCTCCTGCCCTGCCTGTGGTTCTGCTTCTCGCGGCGCGACTGCGAGAGCCTCGCGAAGGAGAACGCCCGGCGCGACCTGCTCTCGCCGTCCGAGCGCGAGGAGATCCTCGCGCGGTTCGAGGAACTGGTCCGGCGGTACGAACTGAAGGAGGACGGCTCGACGGAGCGCCTCCGGCGCGCGGCGGCACGGGGCTGCATGTTCCACCACGCGGGCCTCCTGCCGATCCACAAGGAGATCGTGGAACGCCTGTTCACGACGGGGCTCGTGAGACTCCTGTTCACCACGGAGACGTTCGCCCTCGGCGTCAACATGCCCGCGCGGACCGTGGTGTTCCACACGATGAAGAAGTTCGACGGCGTGTCCTTCGACTGGCTCCGGACGCGGGACTACTACCAGATGGCCGGCCGCGCCGGCCGGCAGGGCATCGACACGGCGGGCACCGTGGTGTCGCGCCTCGACCCGCGCTACGACGACCCCGCGGAGGCCGTCCGGCTCATCCGCGGGCGCGTGGAACCGGTGATGAGCCGATTCAACCTGTCCTACTCCGGACTCCTGTCCCTCTACCGGCGGCTCGGGGAGCACGTGGGCGAGGCCTACGAGCGGTCCTTCGCCAACTACCAGCGGGGGCGGCGAAAGGGGGGCCGGGGGCACCGCCTGCCCCGCGAGGCCCGGATGATCGAGGAGCGCCTCGCCGTGCTGCGGCGGACCGGCTACCTCGACGAGCGCGGTCTCACGGTGAAGGGGCGGTTCGCCGAGCTCCTGAACGGCTACGAGGTGCAGGCCACCGAATTGCACGCCGCGGGGCTGCTGCACCTCGCCGACGAGGTGCAGATCGCGGTGCTGATGGTGGCGGTGGTGTTCGAGGAGCGGAAGGGCGACGCCTCGGCGCACGTGGACCCCGCGGTCCTCACGGACATCAAACCGCTCGCGGAGCGGAAGATCCGGGACTTCCGGCGGGTGGAGGCGGAGGAGGGGCTCTCGGAACTGACGAAGGAGCCCGACTTCCGCATGGCCGCGCCCACCTGCGCGTGGGCGCAGGGCGAACCGTTCGACCGGCTCCGGGAACTGACCAGCGTCTCCGACGGGGACCTGGTGCGGAACTTCCGGATGGCGATACAGCTCATCCGCCAGGTCCGCTCGCAACTGACCGCGGAGCCCGAGGTGGCGCACCGGCTCACGCGGGCGATCGACCTCCTGAACCGCGACGAGGTGGACGCCCGCCGCCAGATGACGCTCGGCTAACGCTGGTGCCGCTAACGCTGGTGCCAAGTCAAATTCTGAGGACTTGCGGTGGCAACGCCGCAGCACCGAGATACGCCATGCCTAACGCTGGTGCCAGGTCAGATTCTGAGGACTTGCGGTGGCAACGCCGCAGCACCGAGATACGCCAAGTCCTCAGAATCTGACCTGGCACCGGTGTGAGGGGTCAGCGGAACTCGGCGACGTCCTTCTCTGCGGGGTCCACGGCCAGCGTCATCGCCCGGCGGATCGCGAGGCCGCGGCCGGCCAGGTGAGCGCCGGTGCCGGGCACGATGCGGAACGAGCCGTCGGGATGGAAGATGACCTCCACGCCCTCGACGAGACCGTCCTTCGGGCCGACCCCGTACTCGTCGCAGGAGTGCGTCGCCGGATCCGGCCCGTGGATCTTCACCGCCGTGAAGTCTGCCTCCCGGCGATCGAAGAGCGTCGTCATGCGGATCGTCAGCCGGCCGTCGGGCGCAGGCGTCAGGCAGACATGGCGGAACGACCTTCCCTGCCCGGAGCACTGGACGGCCGCGCCGCGCACGGTCATCGCGGCCGGGTCGTAGACGAGGCGAAGCGACGTCTTCATCGAGTGGAGCACGCTCTCCTCGACGGAGGTCCGTCCCACCGTCTCGTACTCCCACACGAAGTTCGGAGTCGCGGCCGCGCCGGTCCGGGGCCACTCGGCGGCGCCAGGACCGACGACCTCCATCTCCGCCGAGACCGTCCCCGGCACCGGGTCCGGGACCGCGGCACAGGCCGAGAGCGCGGCGCTGGCGCAGAGAGCGAGAAACCAGGCGATCCTCATATCCACTCCTTTCGCGACCCGCCCACCGAGCGAAGTCTACCACTCCTGCTCGAAACGGCGAGGGACGGCCGGTACACTCACCGCATGAAGACGATCGGAGTGCTCCTTTCCGGGTGCGGCGTCATGGACGGCGCCGAGATCCACGAGTCGGTGATCACGCTGCTCGCCATCGATCGGGCGGGGCACAAGGCGAAGTGCCTCGCGCCGAACGTCGACCAGATGCACGTGGTCAACCACCTGACGGGCCATCCCGCGAAGGGCGAGAAGCGCAACGTCCTCGTGGAGTCCGCCCGCATCGCCCGCGGCGAGATCGCCGACGTGGCGAAGGTGACGCCCGCGGACCTCGACGCGCTCATCGTCCCGGGCGGGTTCGGGGCGGCGAAGAACCTCTGCTCCTTCGCCGTGGACGGGCCGAAGTGCCGAGTGGACGGCGGCGTGTCCCGCCTCATCCGCGGCATGGTGGAGGCGAGGAAGCCGGTGGGCGCGGTGTGCATCGCCCCGGCGGTGCTGGCGAAGGTCTTCGAGGGGACCGACGTGCATCCCCGCCTCACCATCGGCACCGACGCCGGCACCGCGCAGGCGCTGGAGGCGATGGGCGCGAAGCACCAGGCCTGCCCGGTGCGCGAGTTCGCGATCGACGAGCAGCACAAGATCGTGAGCACGCCGGCCTACATGCTGGCGGGCCGGATCTCGGAGGCCGCGGACGGCATCGAGCGCCTGGTGAAGAAGGTCATCGAGCTGATCTGACCGCCGGCGGACGCGCGGGGTCTGCTTCGTCCCCCGGACGCGTGGTGTTACCATCCCACCGAAAGGTAACACCATGCCGACCGACCGCCTCCGCCGGTTCAGCGTTTCCATGCCCGGCAGCCTCCTTTCCGCCCTCGACGCGGCGGCCCGCGAGGAGGGCTACCAGAGCCGCTCCCAGGCCCTCGCGGACCTCGTGCGGGACCACCTCGTGGAACGCGCCGGCCGGCAGAGCGACCGCGAGATCGCCGGCAGCATCACACTCGTCTACGACCACCACCGGCGCAACATCCAGGCGCTGCTGACGGAGATCCAGCACGACCACGGCGACCTCATCGCCGCCGCCCTGCACGTCCACCTGGACCACCGCAACTGCCTCGAGGTGCTGGCCGTGCGCGGGCCCGCGGGCGCCGTGTCGAAGATGGCCGACCGCCTCGTCTCGGCGCGCGGGGTGAAGCACGGCAAGTTGACGCTGACGTCCACCGGCGCCGACCTGCCGGGCTAGGAGGGGGCCGAGCGATGCACCTCCCGGACGGGTTCCTCGACGCGAAGACGGCCGTCGCCGCCGGCGCGCTGGCGGCGGCAGGCGCTTGGGCCGCGCTGCGGTTCGCGCGCCGCCTTCCCCCGCGCCGGGTGCCGTTCGTCGGCCTCACCGCGGCCTTCGTCTTCGCCGCCCAGATGCTGAACTTCCCGGTGGCCGGGGGCACGTCGGGGCACCTCGTGGGCGGCGTCCTCGCGGCGGTCCTCCTCGGCCCCGCCGCGGCGACGGTGGCGATGACCTCGGTCGTCGTCCTCCAGTGCCTGCTCTTCGCCGACGGGGGGCTCTCGGCGCTCGGCGCCAACGTGCTGAACATGGCGATCCTCGCCCCGTGGGCGGGGCACGGCGTGTACTCCCTTGCCGCCCGCGCCGCCGGCGGCGGGCCCCGCGCCCGCCTGTTCGGTGCGGCGCTCGGCGCGTGGACCTCCACGGTGCTGGCCGCCCTGTCCTGCGCCGGGATGCTCGCCCTCTCGGGGACCGCCCCGGCCGGCGCGGCGTTCCCCGCCATGGCCGGGGTCCACGTCCTCATCGGCCTCGGGGAGGCGGCGATCACCGCGCTCGTCCTCGCCGCCGTGGCGCGGACCCGGCCCGACCTCCTCCCGTGGGGCGAGTCCGCCCCGCCCGCCCCGCGCACGAGGGAGGCCGTGACGTACGGCCTCGCCGTCGCGATCGCGCTCTCCGTCTTCGTGGCCCCGTTCGCCTGCCCGTGGCCGGACGGCCTCGAGCACGTCGCGGAAGCGCTCGGCTTCGCCGACCGGGCCGCCGAGGCCGCCCCCGCCCCGCTGCCCGACTACACGGTCCCCGGCGTGGGCGCGGAGGGCGTCTCCACGGCGATCGCCGGCCTCGCGGGGACCTCCGCCGCCTTCGCCGCCACGTTCCTCCTCGCGCGCGCTCTCCGGCCTCGAAGGGCCGCTCCGGAGCGCGCCGCGTGATCTCCACCCGCGCCGCCCTCGGCCGCCTGGCGGCCGCGCTCGCCGCGGTCGCCGGCGTGCTGCTCCTGCCCCGCGGGGCGTGGGCGGGCTACGCCGGCGCGGCCGCGGCGCTGGCGGCGGCGACGGGGCTCGCGGGAGTGCCCCAGCGGCGGTTCCTCCGGCGACTCGCGGCCGCGGAACCCCTGGCCCTCGGCGCGGCCCTGCTCTCGCTGCTGCCCCCGGGCGGCCCCGCGGCGTTCGCCGCGCTGCTCGCCCGCAGCACGCTGTGCCTCGGCATCCTGGTGCTCTTCTCGCTGACGACACCGTTCACCGCGGTCCTCTCCGCGCTGCGCCGCCTGCGCGTGCCCGCGCTCCTCGTCACCACGCTCGCGCTCACGCACCGCTACCTCTTCGTCCTTCTCGCGGAGTCCTCCCGCCTGCGCCGGGCGCGGCGGGCCCGGACGCTGCGACCGGGGCGGCGGATCGCGTGGCGTGCCGCGGCCTCCGTCGCCGGCCACCTCTTCGTACGGTGCTCGGAGCGCGCGGAGCGGATATGGGACGCCATGCGCGCCCGGGGGTTCCCGGAGTGAGCGCCCCCGCCCTCGACGTCCGCGGCCTCTCCTACGCCTACCCGGACGGGACGCCGGCGCTGCGCGACGTGTCGTTCTCGGTCGCCCCGGGGGAACGCGTCGGGCTCGTGGGGCCGAACGGGGCCGGCAAGTCCACGCTGCTCCTCCACCTGAACGGCCTCCTGCCCGAGCGCCTGCCCCGCGAGGCAGCCGTGACGGTCGATGGCATCCCGCTCCTCCGCGACACGGCGCGGCAGGTCCGCGCCGCGGCGGGCCTGCTCTTCGAGGACCCCGACGACATGCTGTTCTGCGCCACCGTGCGGGAGGACGTGGGCTTCGGGCCCGAGCAGCAGGGGATCCCGGAGGCGGAGCGCGCGGGGCGCGTGGACCGGGCGCTCGCCGCGGTCGGGCTCGCGGCCCTCGCGGACCGCCCGCCGCACCACCTCTCCGCGGGCGAGAAGCGCCGGGCGTGCCTCGCGGGCCTGCTCTCGATGGAGCCCCGCGTGCTCCTCCTCGACGATCCCACGAGCGGCCTCGACCCGCGCGGCCGGCGGCACCTCGCCGCCCTGCTCGCCGGCCTGCCCGCGGCGATGCTCATCGCCAGCCACGACCTCGACTTCGTGCTCGGGCTCTGCTCGCGGGTCCTCGTGCTCGACGGGGGCGCGCTGGTGGCGGAGGGCCCCGCGGAGGCCGTCCTCGCCGACGAGCCGCTCATGCTGGCCCACGGCCTCGAACGGCCCCGCGGGGGCCTCTTCAGCGGTCCGTCCGGATCCCGATGACCCGCGCGGCGGCGGCCTCCCCGACGGGCGGCGCGCCGGCGGCGACGCGGAGGCCCGGCGGGAACGGCGCGTCCGTCACCGCGCCGAACCGGACGTCGATGACGCCGGCCCCGAGCACCGCGTCGAGGATCCGGACGACCTCCCCGAACGCCAGGTCCGGGGCCGCGTCGAGCAGCACGGCGGCGTCGCCCGCGGGACGGACGCGGAGCCGCTCGGTGAGGGCCGCGAGGTCCGCGGTTCCCCAGCCGTCGGCCCCCGCCGTCACGGTGAACGCCACGTCGGCGAGGAGGTCGGGGCCGCGGGGCAGGTGGGCGGGGACCTTCCGCACAGGGCTCCAGGGGCCGTTCATGAGGTGCGTCCGGACCCTCCACTCGCCGCCGTCTCGCCGGCAGGGGATCTCCTGCGCTCCGCACGCGACCGTCGCGTGATCCGCCCTGATGCACAGCGAGTCCGGAGCGAAGTTCTTCCAGAAGGCCTCCTCCTCGAGCCGCTCGACGGGCTGCGTGGACGCCAGGGCGACGAACAGTGCCCGCGGCGACATGTCCCGCGCCTGCTCGCGAGTCAGGCCGGCCCGGGCGAGGTCCTCCGGCATCCAAAACCGGGGGAAGGCGTCCGGGCCGCGCCGTTCCTCACGAAAGTAGTAGCGGATGTCGTCGAGGATCGGACCGGGCTCGGAGAGCGCGAAGACCCTCTCGACGTCCCGGTCGAGCCGTGCCGCGATCCACGCCTCGACCGCCCGGAGGACGCGCGCGGGTTCCGGCTCGGGGCAAAGGCACCCTCGGCCGAGGAGGGCCGCGGCGAGGAGCGCGGCGGAGAGCGACAGGCTGGCCACCGACCACCCGCGGTGGTTCATGCGCCCATTTTCGCCTCGGCCGGTCAGCGGGGGATGCGGAAGGCGCCCTTGCCGGCGGCCCCCGTGTAGCGGACCGCCACGTCGGCGGCGGCGTGGATCGCCGCGCCGATCTGCAGCGAGACCGGGACGTCGACCGGGGCGTCCTCGTGCGCCGCGTCCGGGTCGAGCCCGGCGTCGCGGAGGCCCGTGGCCAGCGAGAGCCCCTTGAGCTTCGCCTGGAACGTGAACGCGCCGGGAACGCTCTTCGACGGGCGCACGGTCAGCGAGCCCAGCGCCGACTTCGCGCGGCCGCGCGGAAGGAACGTCCACTCCACGTCCTGCCCCGCCACCGTCAGATGCGCCGTGTCGCCGGGGGCCGGCAGGGAATCCACCGGCCACGTGCCGCTCACGGCGCACCGGTCTCGGCCGCCGCCCGGGGCGAGCCGGCCCGCGAGCGCCGCGACCGCGAGCGGCGCCGGCGGCGCCGGCCCGTAGGTGGCGGTGACGACGGTGTTCGCCGCGGGCATGACGATCGTCGTGGACGATTCGCCCGCGTCGGCGACGGTAGCACCCGTCCAGCCCGCGAAGACGTCCCCCGCCGCCGGCGGGTCCGCCGCGATGTCGACCACCGTCCCCGCCTCGTAGTCACCGTCCCCCGAGCCGTTCACGACGGTCAGCGACCACATGACGGGCGGCGGCGGATCCGCAAGCCCGTCGGCGATCGCGTCGACGAGCGTGGCGGAGGCGTCGTCGCCCGACAGCTCCCAGAACATCGCGCCACCGAGCCCGTTCGCCACCACGTAGTTCATCTTGGCGGCGATCGAGGTCGGGTCGTCGTAGGTCCAGAAGCGCTGTGCCGTCGGGTTGTAAAGCCAGGGCGCCTGCGCCGTCGCCTCGCGGTGCCGCCCGTACTCCACACCGAGCCCCGCGAGGACCTGGTAGTCCTCCACGCCCGCCTCGAAGGTCCCCGGGGCCGCCCCGGTGCCGGTCTGGAACAGCCCGGCGCCCCCCGGCCCGGCCGGCACGCCCTGCCACCCCCGCCCGTAGAACGGCACGCCGAGGTTCAGCTTCGCGGCGGGCGCCCCCGCGGCGAGGTAGGCGTCGACGGCGTCGTCGGCGCAGAGGCCCTGCCCCGCGGACGGGTCCCCGGCCGGCTCGAAGAGCGGCGCGTGGAAGTGTGTCTGCAGGTCCCACGTCCCGTGGAAGTCGTAGGTCATCAGGTTGACGAAGTCCACGCAGGCGGCGACGTCCGCGATCTCGATCTTGGCGAGCTTGTCCGCTCCCGCCGGCGCGGCGATCGTCAGCAGGTACTCCCGCCCGTCCGCCGCCTCCTGCAGGTCGAGCTGGCGCCGGAACTCCTCGAGGAGCAGCGTGAAGTTCTGCGTGTCCTCCGGGCGGTAGTTGTTCGTGAAGCCCGGGGCGGCGGGGTACTCCCAGTCGATGTCGATCCCGTCGAAGACGCCCGGGAACGTGAGCCCCGGGGCGAAGTTGCCCTTGATGAACATGTCGATCGCGGAGGCGGCCAGCGCCGTCCGCGAGGTGGGCGTCAGGGCCGCGTCGGAGAAGTTGCCGGAGAGGGTCCACCCGCCGAGCGCGATGAGGACCTTGAGGTTCGGGTGCAGGACCTTCAGCTTCTTCAGCTGGTTGAAGTTGCCGCGCAGGGTCCCGGCGTCCCACGTGTCGGCGACCCCGTCCACGCTGTCGGCGGCCTCGAACTTCTTGTCGTAGTCGGCCCAGGCGTCGGTGAGGTGGACCTTCAGGTCGCTGCCGACGTCCGCGAAGGCGTAGAGCAGGTGGGTCATCCGCGCCGCGGCCCCGCTCGTGTGGATCTCCTTGACGAGGTACCCGCGGCCGTAGATGCCCCAGTTGACGAAGTAGCCGGCGACGCGCCGCGGCGGGGGCGCGTCCGCCCCCGTGTCGGCGGCGCCGGCCAGAAGGAGGGCGGTCAGGAGCAGCACGCGGACCTTCATCGGACCTCCGCCGGACCATCCCCGCGGCGCGGCGGGGGGATCATAGGCGGGAGAAGGGGTCGGCGCCAAGCGAGGAGCGACCGCCCGCGCCGGCCGGGGACCACCGTCAACGGCCGCGGAGGACCGCCGCGACGTCCTTCGCCTCGCCCTCGGCGAGCGTGAACTCCGCGAGCACGGTGACTGCCCCGCCCTCCTCGGCGACGAAGACGAGGCGGTACGAGCCGGGGGGGACGCGGACCGTGAAGCGGCCGTCCTCGTCCGTGCCGCACTCGTCGATGGACTTCCGTTCGCCCTCCGGCCGCTCCACCGCCGGCCGGACCTGCAGCCAGTGGTCCGGGAGCGGGCGCCCCTCCCCGTCGCGCAGCGTCCCCGTGAGGAGCCCGCCGCGGCGGAGCGTCAGGGCCGCCGGGACCGCGTCCTTCCCGGCGGCGACCGATGCCCGAAGCGGGAGGTAGCCCTCCGCCGCCACCCCGATCTCCACCGTCCCCGCGGGCACGTGCGGGAGCACGAACCGGCCCTCCGCGTCGGTGACCGCCTCCGAGTATCCGCCGTGTTCCACGAGCGCCCCCGCCACGGGCTTCCCCGCGAGGTCCACGACCCGCCCGGCGAGCGTGACGCCCGGATCGAGCACCGCCTCCCCGAGGTCGAGGTCCTGCCCGAGGGCGATCTCGACGTCGCGCTCCACCGGGAGGTAGCCCTCGGCGGCCACCAGGAGGTGGTGGCGGCCAGGGTGGAGGCGCGCGGTCAGCCGGCCCCCGCTCAGCGCGTGACCCGACCCGCTCCCGCTGCCGTCGGGCGTGTGGTCCCAGAAGTAGACCTCTTCGGGCAGGGCCGCGCCCTCCGGCGCGCGCAGGCGGATCGTGACGGTCCCGAGCCAGGCGCCCGCCAGCCGCAGGTCCCGTGCAGGGGCCTCGACCTTCAGCTCCCCCGCCGGCAGGATGAGGCCGTCCCCGAAGATGTCGAGGACGTGGGGCCCGGGGAGGAGGCCGCGCAGCACGAACCGCCCGTCCATGCCGCTCTCGGTCCTTCCGGCCTCCGACGTGGACGTCCATCCGTCGGGCGTCGTCACGGTGCGCTCGGCGCGCACGATGACCCCGGGCACCGGCTTCCCCTCGTCGTCCACGACGACGCCCTCGATCGCCACGCCCTCCGAGAGCGCGAGCGGAAGGTCCCGCGTCTCGCCCTCCGCGAGCACGACCGTCTCGTCCCGCGGCACGAAGCCCGGCGCCGACACGTGGACCTCGTGCGTGCCCGGGATGAGATCCGCGAAGCGGAAGACGCCGGGGGCGTCGGCCTCCTCCCTGTCGAGGCCGGACATGGGGTCCCCGATCCGCACGCGGGCCGCCGACACCGCGGCGCCGGCGGGGTCGGCGAGCCGCACGACGATCGCGCCGGACTTCCGCAGCGCCAGCGCGACCTCGACCACGCGGTGCCCCTCGTCGATGGTGAACACGGCCGACTCCGCCGAGCGCGCGAAGCCCGGGGCCTCGGCCATCGCCACGAAGGGCTTCCCGAAGGCGAGGTTGCCGAGCGCGAAGCGACCGTCCTCGCCCGCCGTCGCGACGATCGCCCGGGCGCTGCCGCCGTCGCTGGACCAGAACGAGAGGTGGGGGTTTCTCCGGAGGTCCGCGTGGTCCGCGGGCACGACGAGGACCGCGGCCCCCGGCACCGGCCGGCCGTCGGGGCCGACGACGCGCCCCGTGAGCCGCCCGCCGGAGCGGAGCACGATGGCGAGCGGCGAGGGCCGCACCGCCCCGCCCTGCGCCCGCACCGCCACGCGGGCCTCCTCGCAGTCCTCGGCGCGCACGACGAGGGTGGCGACCGCGCCCTCCGGGATGCCCCCGACCGCGAAGGCGCCGTCCCCATCGGTCCACGTCCGCGCGTAGGGCGGGCGCATCTTCGCCTCGACGTAGCCTTCGAACGTCCCGCCGGCGACGGCCACCACGTAGGCGCCGGCGACGGGCGCGCCCTGCTCGTCGACGACCCGCCCGGAGAACGGGACGCCGGCCGGCAGCGCGAAGGTCAGGGCGACCGCGGCCCCCTCGGCGACCGCGACGCCGTTCCGCTCGTCCCCGACGAAGCCGCGCGCGGAGACCTGCACGTTGTACGCCCCGGGCGGCACGGCCGTGAACCGCGCGCGGCCCCCGGCGTCCGCGGTGCCGGTCTCGTCGTACTCCTCCCCCCACACGAGGACGGCGGCGCCGGCGATCGGGGCCCCCTTCTCGTCGGTGACGGTGACGTCGAGCGACGCGTCGTCGGGCGGCGCGAACAGGGCGAGTGCTAGGGCGAGGATCGTGGCCATGGCCGGTCTTCCTCCACCACTCTAACGTCAGCGGCCGGTCCCCGGCACTCCGAGATCAGAACACGATCCCCACGGCGCCGCGGGCCCGAAGGCGCAGGGCGGCCTGCAGCACGGCGCCGGCGGGGACGTCATCGGCGGCGTCGAGGCGGAACGCCCGGCCCCGCGGATCGCCGGGGTCCGCGGCGAACGCCCACGCGCCACCGGGCGCGGGGACGACGACGGCGGAAACCACGGGGGCCCCCGCCGGGGGACGCGGGACCGCGAGGAACCGCTCGGGCTCGAAACCGGGCTCCTCGGGCCCGAAGGCGAGATCGAGCCCCTTCCCCTCCCGTGCGACGGCCCGCAGCACCTCGCGCACGGCGCCGTACGCCGCGGACCGGTCCGCCCGCACGAGGGCCGCCTCCGCGTCCGCGAGCAGGGCGGGGAGGCGGTCGGCCGGGAGGGTCGCCCCCTTCACGACGATGCGGCCGTCGGCCCGGACGTTCACGATGACGCGCCGCCCGCGGCCGTAGTCCCCGCCGAGCGCGGGGGCGTCCGCGGGGTCGACCGGGTCGGCGAGGGTGACGTCGCCGATCTCCCGCGGCCAGAGCCACGAGCCGGCGAACACGACCTCCGCGCTCCCGCCGGCGCACTCCACGGCGCGGAGGACGTCCACGTAGCGCACGCCCTCCCCGACCTCGAGGAACACGCTGTTGCGGGGGCCGTCCGGCGTCTCGAACCGCTCCGCGAGCAGGGCGGCCAGCGCGGGGATCAGCGGGCCGTCGCCGGCGGCGAGGACCGCCTCCGCGGCGATCCGGACGTCGCCGCCGTCCCACCGTCGCGGAGCGCGCACGCCGTAGGCGGAGTGTCCGAAGCGGTAGCGGACGGCGGCCCCGTCGCGGGTGATCCGGATCTCGAGGCACCCCGGCGCGGCGAGGTCGTGCGGGGTCAGCGCCGCCCCGAGCCGTGTCACCTCCTCCTCCGCGGCGGCATCCGCGAAGTACGGGAGCGCGCCGATCTCCCCGCCGGGGAGACGCCCGCCGAGGAACAGGCGCGGCTGCGGATCCCACCACGCATCCCCGGGGGACGCCGTCGCCTCGTGCCACGGCGCCTCCGCCTCGGCGAGCACGACAAGCGCCGGGCGGACGCGGAGGTCCCCGGACCCGGCGCCGGCCGGCCACGGGAGCGGGGTCCGGACATCGAGGCGGTGGCGCGCGCCGCCGTCGGCCGGGTCGTAGGAGAGGAGCGCCTCGACGCCCTCGCCGCGGCGGATGACGACGGCCTTCGACGGTTCGCGCGCGAAGGCCGCCGAGGGCGGCCCGCGGAGCGCGGGCAGCCGCATCGCCTCCCACTCCGCAAGGCCGCGGCCGGGCCAGCGGTCCGGGGCGGGCGGCGGCGTCCGGCCCGCCAGCGTGCATGCGGCGAGGAGTCCGAGGACCGCCGCGAGCCCGAGCCGCCGTCGTGCGTCGCGCATGGCCTTCTCCTACGGGAACGACTGCAGGGCCCGGTCGCAGGCCGTGGTGACGGCGGGGTCGCCGGGCCAGGCGTCCTTCAGGGCGAGGAGGCAGCCCTTCCCGGCGGGGTCGCCGAGCGCCTCCACGGCGGCGACGACGGCCAGCGCCAGCGCCCGCCGCGGCACCGCCGCGTCCTCCCCCGCCCGCGGGCTCGCGAGGACGTTGAACCCCCCGCCGATGACCCGCTTCACCGGGCTTCTCGTCAGCGCGTCCGCCGCGCCCGGCGGCTTCACGGCGGCGACGGCCTCCACGAGGGCGCGGTAGGCGGAAAGCCACCTCTCCCAGTCCGAATAGTCGATCTGGTTCCCGCCGATCCGCTTTCCGTCGAGGACCTTGTCGAGGTGCGCGAAGGCCGCGAGGAGCGCCTCGCCCCGCTTCTCGGAGGGGACCTGCGCCACGGCGCGCGCGCAGGCCGCGAACACGTCGTGGCGGTCGGAGGAGAGCCCCGCGGCGAGCGCCGGGTAGCCGTCGGGGTGCCCGATGAGCCCGAGGGCGCGGGCCGCCTGCACCCGCACGTCGTCCGGCGTGGCGGGGTGGCGGAGGACCTCGGCGATCGGCTTCACCGAGTCCTCCTCCTTCAGCGCCCCGAGCTTCGTCGCCGCCTCCACCGCCTTCCCGCCGCCGAGGCGGAGGTCCTTGAGCAGCGCCTTCCACCCCGTCTCCTCGCCGCCGCCGTAGGCGAGCGGGTCGCCCAGGTACTGCTTCTCGTCGCGGGAGACCTTGGCGAGGAACGAGGACGCGGGCTCCGCGCAGGGCGGGCCGGCTCTCTTGCCGCGCATCGGCGCGAGCCGCCGCACGTCGAGGAAGTCGAAGAGATCCTCCTGGATGGTGTCCGGGAAGCCGTGGCCGACCCCGGCGAGCTCGGTGTAGACGAAGTCGTGCGTCGTCCGCGCGAGGGCCCGCGCCGCCGCGCGGTCGGACTCCGGCCCCACGACGTTGTCGTCCGCGCCGTGGAAGATGAACACCGGCGTGTTCGTGTCCACGAGGCGACCGACGCCGCCCCCGCCGCCGCCGGCCATCGGCGAGATCGCCGCGAACATCTCGGCCCACAGCGGGCCGTAGTGCCAGCACCCGAAGCCGCCCATGGAGTGGCCGGTGAGGTAGATCCGGTTCAGGTCCACGTGGTAGAGGAGCGTGACCTCCTCGATCACCGACTTCAGGAACGGCTCGTTCTCCGTGCTTGCCCACGGCGCGGCCCGGGCCGTGGGGCAGGCCACGATGTAGCCCCGGGCCGCGGCCTGCTGGACGTAGAAGTTCATCGCCGAGTGGCCGGTGCCCACGACGGCGTCGCCCTCGCGGCCGCCCACGCCGCCCCCGTGGAGGCCGATGAGCAGGGGCCACGGACGTCGCGGATCGTAATTCTCCGGCACGAAGAGCGTGTACACCCCCGCCCCCGTCGCGGAGCGCAGCGTCAGCGCGCGGTCCTTCTGCAGGCCTTTCTTCTGATCCCCGGCGCGGATGACGCGGTCGAGGTACTCCTGCGGGAAGACGATGAACTTCTCCCGCTTCAGGCGCGCGTAGACTGCGGCGCGCTCCTCCGGATCGCGGATCGCGAGGTAGGCATCGACCTCCTTGCGGAGGTCCGGGTCGAAGGCGGGGTCCCCGCGTGCGACCTTCGGGAACTTCGACCGGCCGAACTCCTTCAGCGCCTCCTCGTGCGCGGGGTCGATGCGGAGGGCGCTGAGAAGGGCGAAGCGCGCCTCGTCCTCCATCTTCTTCTCCGCGGCCCAGCGGGCGACCGCCACGAACGCCGCGGGGTCATCGGCGGGCGCCTCCTTCATCCGGCGGAGGAACTCGCAGAACGGGCTTTCCTCGCGCACGACATCCTTGACCGAGGCGCGCGGGAAGGTCTGGACGTCGAACACCATCCCCGGATGCCGCGAGAAATAAGGGTTGTACGCGACGCCGCCGGGGTCGTCGCGGTGGACGCCGCCGCGGAGCGACTTGCCGCTCTGCAGGTGGACGACGTCCGCCGCCGCCGCCGGGGCGAGCAGGAGCAGGAAGAGCAGTGCGATGCGGGTCTTCGTCATGTCCATCCGTCGTTCAGGGAGACGCGGGGATTCTACTCCACTCCCGGCGCCGTCGCGGGGGCACTCCGTGGCGGGATCCGCGTGAAGTTCACGAAACCATGGGAACGCGGCGCGCCCCACCTGCGTCTGATTCTCTGCCGAGGCGCCGCAGACCGCAAGCCGCCTCGGCGCAGGACCCGCACGCGACGGCCGCCCGACTGGCGAGCCACCGCGCCTGCCCGGTAGTCCTGTCATGCCAAGTGCGGGTGATGTGGTGGTTCGACTCCCATCGAGTCGGAGGCCCCTATGAACCGCTCTGTCCGATCCCTCGTCTTCATCCTGGCCGTCGCGGCCGTCGGCGGCCTGGCGACCGGCATCGAGTACTCGCAGGAGTACAAGGTCACGGGCGGCGGATCCTGGGAGTTGCTCGGCTCGTCCGTCGCGAGCCTCGGCGACGTCAACGGCGACGGCGTGCCCGACATCGTGGCCGGATCGCCGGGATCCGGATACGCGCAGGTGCTCTCCGGCGCGGACGGGTCGACGATCCACTATCTGTACGGCTACGGAGGCGACGACTTCGGCGCCGCGGTGGGCAACGCGGGCGACGTGGACGGCGACGGTGTCGGCGATCCCATCGTCGGCGCGCCATACATGGACTACGCCTTCGTCTTCTCCGGGAAGAGCGGCTACCAGATCCACTCGGTCTACGGCATGTACGGCGGGGAGCTGTTCGGCTACAGCGTGGGCGGAGTGGGCGACGCCGACGGGGACGGCATCGATGACTTCGCCGTCGGCGCCCCGGCCGGCTACGACCCCAACTGGAACCAGACGGGGTACGCCATGGTGTTCTCGGGGAAGAGCGCCTCGACGATGCACACGTTCTACGGGCTCAAGATCGACGAGTGCGGCTCGGCGGTGGGCGGCGGCGTCGACGTGGACGGCGACGGCTACTCCGACATCGCCGTCGGCGCACGCTACGCGCCCGACAACAACGGGTACATCAAGGGCTCGGTCACGATCTACTCCGGGCTCAAGGGCGGCACGATCCTCACGCTGTACGGGGACCGGGAGAAGTCGCTGTTCGGCTCCTCCCTCGCCATCGCGGGCGACGTCAACGCGGACGGCTTCACCGACCTCGTGGTCGGCGCGCCCGGGGAGTCGACGTCCGCCGGCGGCACAGGCATGGTGCGGGTCATCTCCGGCGCGGACGGCAACACGCTCCACTCCCTGTACGCCGGCTCCAGCGACTTCCAGCTCGGGACCTGCGTCGGCACGGCGGGCGACGCGGACGGGGACGGCTGCGACGACATCCTCGCCGGCGCGCCGGGCATGTACGACGCGGAGGGCTCCGCGCAGACCGGCGGGGTCCGCGTGTGGTCCGGCGAGAGCGGCGAGGAACTCTTCACGACCTACGGGGCGATGGACCAGGACGCCTTCGGGACCTCGGTCTGCTCGCCCGGAGATGTGGACGGCGACGACATGCCGGACCTCCTCGTCGGGGCGCCGGGAGACGACGAATCCGGATCGGAAGCCGGGAGCGTGTGCCTGTTCCTCGCCGGCGAAGGCGTGACGGGCACCGTGGTCATCAACGGCGGTGCGGCCTGGACGACGAACCGTGACGTGACGCTGTCCCTGACCTGGAACTCGCCGGACTCCGAGGTCCGCGAGGTTCGGGTGCGCAACGTCGGCGGGGCGTTCGGCGACTGGATGGAGGCGGACGCCACCCTCGACTGGACCCTCACCGCCGGGGACGGCACGAAGCAGGTGGAGGTCGAGTTCCGGAACGACGCCGGGCGCACCGGCAAGGCGACCAGCACTTCCATCGTGCTGGACTCCAGGGCCCCGACGGGCACCATCAGCCTCGCCGGCGGCGCCGCGTGGACGAACACCCTCACGGTCGCGGTCGGCCACACGTTCACCGATCCGGGCTCGGGCGTCGCCGGTCTGCGGCTGCGCATCCCGGGCGAGGCGTGGGGAGCGTGGGTCCCGGCCTCCGGCACCATCACGGTCAACCTGCCCTCCGGAGAGGGCCAGAAGACGGTGGAGGCGGAGTGCCGGGACGAGGCGGGGTTCGTCTCCGCCGTGGTCTCGGACACGATCGGCATCGACCTGACGGCGCCCGCGGGGACCATGCAGATCGCGGGCGGCGCCTCCTGCACCCCGACCCGCAGCGTCAGCCTGGCGACCTCCGCCTGCGACTCGGGAGGTTCAGGCCCTGCGGGGATGCGGTTCAAGCGCAGCGACTCCACGGCGTGGGGCGACTGGGTGCCCTGCGCATCCTCCTGCGCCTTCGTCCTGCCGACGGGCGACGGGATGAAGGGGGTGGACGCGCAGTTCCGCGACGGAGCGGGGAACGAGTCCCCGGTGGTCTCGGACACGATCCTCCTCGACGTCCAGGCGCCGGTCCTCCAGAGCCTCGTCGTCAACGACGGCCGGCTCTACGTCCTCCCGCAGGAGAGCATCACCGTCCAGGTGACGGCCGGCGACGGCAGCGGCTCGGGGACCCACTCGTTCCGCGTGACCTTCGACGGCGGGCAGACCTTCACGCCGTGGGTGCCCTACTCCGGCGCGCCCGTGATGCTGGACCACCCGGCGCTGTACGGATCCCGGTCTCTGCGGGTCGCGATCCGCGACACCGCGGGGAACGGCTCCAGCCTCTCGCCGGCGGTGCCGCTCCGCCTCATCGAGGCCGGCGCCCCGATGCTGAGGCCGGGCGGCACGATCGCCAGCAGCCTCGCCACGACCCTGGAGATCGACGCCGTGGCGATCGACCTCGTCGCCGGCGACGTCCTCTCGCTGAAGACCAAGGTGGCGACCGCCCTGCTCGGCGCGGTCCCGTCCGTCGTGTTCGACCTCGCCCGGCCGACCGGCGAACGCCTCCTGACCGGGACGCCCTCCATCGCCGGATTCGTCGCGCCCGCCACCGGTCGCTACTACCTGATCGTCCGGCAGGACGGGGCCGCGGGCGCCCCCTGCACCTACTCCCTGAAGTCTTCGGTGAAGCAGGCGAAGGCGAACGCCTCGGTGAAGGCGGTAGTCACCACCGGGGAGATCGAGTTCGCGGCGGCGGACGGCTCGAGCCTCAAGGCCGGCCTCAAGGGCGAAGGGCTCGACCCGGCGAGCGTGACGGTGGTCGGCCCCGACGGGGAGGTGGCGGCTACCGTCACCGGAAAGCCGGGGAGCGCGAAGTTCACCGTCCTCCTGAACCAGGGAACCGGGATCTATCGGATCCGGTTCGACGCGTCCGGCCCCGTGGCGGCGTCCCTCGGCGTGAAGCTGCCGAAGGGCTCCGTCGTCGTGGAGCCCTGACCGGTCGCGGCGCCCTGTCCCGGCGGCGCCGGCTCCCGGCGCCGCCGGCGCTCCGCACGGGAGACGGCGCCGGCGTTGTATGATCCGTGCGTGATCGACCTCTCCCTCCTGCTCCCCCGGATCCTCAAGCCGGCCCTCGGATGCACCGAGCCCGTGGCGGTGGCGCTCGCGACGGCGGCGGCGGCGAGCGCCGCCGCGGGGCGGCTGCCCGCGGACCCCGGCCCGTGTCCTCCGCCCGGCACCGTCCTCTCCGTCCGCGTGGCGGTGAACAAGAACGTCTTCAAGAACGCGTTCTCCGTCCACCTGCCCAAGGCCGGCGGCCACAAGGGCATTGCCATGGCCGCGGCCCTGGGACCGTTCTGCGACCCCGCCCGCGAGCTGTCGCTCCTCGCCGACCTGGACCCCGCCCGGATCGCCGCCGCCGAGGATCTCGTCCGGCGCGGCCGCGTGGCGGTGGACATCGCCCCCGAGGCCCCCACCTCGTTGTACATCGAGGCCGAGGTCCGCCTCGCCGCCCCCGGCGCGCCCGGGACGGGGACGTGCGTCATCCGCGGTCACCACTCGAACATCGTCCGCATCTCGGCCGGCGGGCGGACGCTCCTCGCCCGCGACGACGGACCGGCCGCGGGCGACGCGTCCGACGACGGCCTCGCCGAGCTGCGGGCCGCGTCGGTCTCCGACCTCGTCGCGGCCGTGGAGGAGCTGGCCGCCGATGTCCGCGCGCTCGTCCTCCGCACGGTGGACATGAACCTGAAGGCCGCGGAGGCCGGGCTCGCCAACCCCCTGGGCCTCGGCACCGGCTTCTTCGGCAACCCGCCGCCGTGGAGCGGCGGCGGCCTTGCGGAGCACATCACCAGCATGACCGCCGCCGGGAGCGACGCCCGCATGTCGGGGTTCCCGGTGGAGGTCATGAGCAGCGCGGGGTCGGGCAACCAGGGGATCGTGGCCACGGTCCCCATCGTCGTGTTCTCCCGGCACCGCGGCGTGCCCGAGGAACGGATGCTGCGGGCCGTGGCGCTCGCCCACCTCGTGACCATGTACGCCACCCAGTTCGTGGGCTACCTGTCCGCCCTGTGCGGCGTCGCCGTGAAGGCCGGTCTCGGCGCGGCCTGCGGCGTCGTGTACGCCATGGGCGGCGGCGCCGAGGAGGTCGGCCGAGTGGTGAAGATCATCGCGGCCTCGCTCACCGGCATGATCTGCGACGGGGCCAAGGCCGGCTGCGCGCTGAAGGTCTCCTCCGCCGCCGACATGGCCGTGCGGGCGGCCGCCCTCGCCATGAAGAAGGCCGAGGTGCCCGACGACAACGGCATCGTGGCCGCCACCCCGGAGGAGACGATCCGCAACCTCGCCCGCCTTTCGCTCTCCATGGAATCGGTGGACCGGGAGATCCTCGCCATCATGAAGGAGAAGATCCCCGGCGCCGCCCGCGGCGGCCCGGCCCCCGGGACGCGGGGAGAGTGAGGCCGTGGACGGCGCCGACCTCCCGCCCCCGTGGCCCGCGCCCGGCTGGCCGCCGGCTCCCCCGGCCCGGCCCCGCTCCGCGCGGCGGCGGTGGGGCCTGCGCCTCGCCGCCGTCCTCCTCGGGCTGCTGCTCGGGGCGACGTTGGCGGAGATCGCCCTGCGCGTGACCGGGTGGAGCCCGGAGGGCGGCCCGGGGACCCTGTTCCTCCTCTCCCGGGACCACCCCGAGTGCATGTGGCAGTGCTACGACGCCAACCCGGGCAGGGAGTTCTCGCCCACGCCCGCCGTCACCCCCGGCCGGCACCGGCTGCTGCGCAACCTGGCGCCGCCGCAGGAGGTGCCGCTCGAGGAGCTCGCCGGGGTCCCGTGGTGCGTGGAGTACCGCCTGTCGAGCCTCGGCTTCCGGGACCGCGAGTACGGGCCCTCGGCCCCCCTCCCGCCCGGCGGGCGCATCGCCTGCGTCGGGGACTCCTTCGTCTTCGGCACCGGCGTGCCCCTGGGCCGGGACCTTCCCCGCCGGCTGGAGGCGGCGCTGGGCGGCGGCACGCAGGTCATGAACCTCGGGCAGGCGGGGGCCGACGCACGGCGGAAGATGGAGATCCTCGCGCAGGCGGCCCGGGCGGTGGCCTACGACCGGATCCTGTTCGTCTGGATCGCCGACGACTACGAAATGCCGGAGGCGCTGCAGGCGCGCCGGAACCGGCTGTACGACCTGTTCTACATCCGGCGCGACGACGACGCCGGTCCGTCGTGGCCGGCGGGCGGCCTGCGCATCGCGGCGCTCCTGGGATGGCGGCGCCGCCTGCAGGAGGTCACCCGCTCGACGATCGGCCTCTATCTCGACTCCGGCGATCCGGCGGCGAACCCCGGCGGCGTGGCCGCCCTCCGCGAGGACTTCCGGTCTCTGGCCTCCCGCCCCGGCGTCCGCAGCGCGGTGGTGCTCTATCCCCTCATGGTGGGGCTCGACGGCGAGTACCCGCTGGCGGCGCTCCACGACCGCACGGCGGCCCTCGCCCGCGAGGCCGGCCTCCCCGTGCTGGATCTGCGGCATACCTTCTCCGGCGCGGATGCGGAGCGTCTCCGCGTCCACCGCGTGGACCACCACCCGAACGGTGAGGCCCACGGCCGGGCGGCTGCGGCGATCGCGGCATTCCTCCGGGACGAGGCGCCCGGGTTCCTGCCCGCGCCGCCCCGCTGAGCCGCTGCCCGACCGTCTCGCCGCCACGTGCGCGCCCGGCCGTCAGGGCGAGGCACGTGGCGCCTCCACCGGCGTCGCCCCGGCACGGCCGCCACGACAGCTGCTGCGGACGCGCCCCGCGCCGGGAGACGTCCACGCGGATCTTCCTGCCCGGCCGCCCAGCGTCCATCCGGATGGACATCCGGCCCCCCGCAGGGCCGGGGCCCCGCGCGGTGGCGGGGTTCCCTCCCGTGGTACGCCGCTTGCGCCTCCCCGGACATCTCGCCGGAGGCCGAGCGACCGATGCGCATCCTCTACGTGGCGCCCCGTCCGCCGTACCCCCCCGAGGGCCGGGAGACCGTGAGGCCCTACCACCAGATCCGTTTTCTCGCGCTCCACCACGACGTGGACCTGGTGTGCTTCTCGTCGGCCGGCGTGGACGAGTGGGAGGCGAGGGAACGCCTGCGCAACTTCTGCCCCCGCGTGCAGATCGTCCCGCTGGAGACGCCGCCCCAGAGCCCGGGCAGCCTCGGCAACCTCCTCGCGCGGAAGCCTCTCGCGCTGCGGCGCTACTACCGGCGGGACCTCCTCACCCGTCTCCAGGGCATCGGGCAGAACGGCCGCTACGACCTGGTGTTCGCCTACTCGACGGCGATGGCGCCCTACCTCGCGGCCTTCCCGGGGATACCCCGGGTCGTCGATCTCGTGGACGTCGGGTCGCTCCGGTGGCTCGAGTACGCCCGCCTCGCCCGCTTCCCCTCGGCGGCCGTGTACCGGCACGAGGCCGCGCGCCTGCTGACGGTGGAGCGGCGGGCCGCGGCGGACGCGGACCGCGTGCTCCTCGCCTCCGAGGAGGAGGCGGAGTCGTTCCGCGCCCTCTGCCCGGAGGCGGCGGAGAAGATCCACTCGGTGAAGACGCCCGTGAACCCTCGCGCGCCGTTGGAGGGCTCCTGGGCGGCGACGCCGACGATCCTGTTCACCGGTCACCTCGACCATCTGCCGAACGCCGACGCGGCCACCCACCTGGTCACCGAGATCTTCCCGCGCGTGAAGGCCCTGTGCCGCACGGCGCGCCTCGTCGTCGCCGGCAAGAACCCCTCCCCCGGCCTCCGCGCCCTCCTCTCGCGCCCGGACGTCGAGTGGCGCGACGAGCGCAAGGGGCTGCGGCAGCTGTTCCGCGACGCGTGGGTGCTCGCGGCTCCCCACCGCATCGCGCGCGGGGTGCGGAACGAGATCCTGGAGGCGATGGCCGTGGGGCTGCCCGTCGTGGCCACGGACGCCGCGGTGCGCGGACTCGACCTGCTCCCCGGGCGCGACCTGCGCGTGGAGGGGAACCCCGCCCGGTTCGCCGCCGAAATGGCGCGCCTGCTGCACGACCCCGCCGCGGTGGAGGCGCTCGGGCAGCGGGGGCGCAAGTCCGTGCACACGAACTACTCGCACTGGGGCATCTCGGTGCGCCTCGAGCAGCTGGTCAACGAGGCGGTGCCCGCCGCCGCGCCGTCCGCCTGACCGGCCGGCCTCAGGGCCTGTGAAGAGATCCCGCGCGGCCCCGTGGCCGGCCTCGGTGCGAGCAGCAGCCGGAGAAACCGCGAGGCCGCTTTCCGCGCCGAGGCCGGCAACCCTCCGGGCCGGGCGCGATGCGCGTCGCATCGCTGCGCTGGTCGCGCCTGGTCCCGGCGTGGCTCGCGAGGGGTCCCCTCACGGCCTCCTCACGACGGCGGCGCGCCGACCGCGTCGGGGCCAACGGCGCCGGCGGAGGGCAGCCTCAGGAACGCCTTCAGGTTCCGCTCGAGGACCGCGCCGTGCTCGGGGTTCACGGGCAGGAGGCCGAGCTCGTTGATGAGCTTCACCTGATACCCCATCCACTCCTTCCAGCAGTCCGCGCAGGCGTGGGCGAGGACCTCCTGCCCGAGGGCGTCGCGGAACGGGGCCTTCGGGAGCGCCGCCTTCTCCTCCCCGCACCGGGTGCATCGCACGTGGCTCATGGCCGCCGAATATAGCGCGCCCGGTCCCGCCCCGGGCATTCCGGCCCCCGAACGAGGCGGGCCCCCGGCGGGTGGCCGGGGGCCCGGAAACGGCAGGGAAGGCGAAGAGGTCAGAGGATCGAGAGCACCTCCTCCAGCGCGTTGACGCTGGCGCGGTAGTTCACGTCCTTGCTCAGTCGGTACAGGACCCGGACTTCCGCGCGGTCCACGATCTGGCCCACGGCGACCACGGCGAGCGCCCGGGTCAGGTCGGGGTACCGGCCGTCGACGCGATCGGGTTCCACGACCGCCATGAGCCCATCGAGGGCCCGGGCATCGCCGATCTGGCCGAGCGCCAGGGCCACGGAGCCCAGCACGAACTGCGTGGACTTCGGCTCGTCGAGGATCGCCACGAGGCGCTCCACGGCGCTCGCGTCCCCCAGCAGCCCGGCGCCCACGGCGGCGTCCACTCGGAGGTTGCGGTCCTCGCGCTCCTCGAGGACCCGCAGGATGCTGTCGCGGGCGGCGAGGTCCCCGATGAGCCCGAGGGCCACCGCGGCGCTGCCGCGCAGCTTCTTCTCCATGCCGCGGTCGTCGAGGATGCGGACGAGGAGCTTCACGGTCTCCGCGTTCCGCTCCCCCACGAGCCCGAGGGCGATGGCGTCAGCGCCGAGGACCACCTTGTCGCCGCGCAGGGCCGCAAGGTCCCCGCGCAGCGCCTCGACCACGGCGTACTTCATCTCCGCCGGCTTCACGGGCTCCGCGCCCCACTCGAAGGCGAGGATCCCGAGCGCCAGCGCGGCGAAGGGCTTCGTCGCCTCCGACCCGCCGCGGAACTCCCGCAGCAGGACCGTCTCCGCCGCCTTCCGCACGGCCTCCGGCGCGTTCTCCGCGCCGCCGAGGCGGCCGAGGGAGATGAGCCCGAACCCGCGCGCCGTCGTGTCGTCCTCGTCCCTCAGCGCGGCCACCAGGCGGTTGACCCCGGCAAGCTGCGCCGCGGGCTCCGCCTGCGGCAGGATCTGTCCGAAGGCGATCACGGCGGACCGCCGCGTCATCGTGTCCCCGCGCAGGAGGGCCATCTCCACGGCCTTCATGGCCTTCGGGCTGCCGATGCGGCCGAGGGCCGCGATCAGGTGCGCCCGCTCGAGGTCCCCGAACTTCGCGGTCCCGCACCCCCCGGCGTCCAGCCAGCGGAGGAGGTCCGGCACCCGCGCCTCGTCGCCGACGAGCCCGATCGCCGTCAGTGCGCACACCGGCAGGTCCATCGTGGCCTCGCGCCCGTCGAGGCGCCGCGCCAGCGCCGCGAAGGCCGCCGGCGAGTCGTCGCGCAGAAGGCCGATCGCCAGCGCCGCGAAGGCGCGTGCCCGGAAGGGCCGGTCCATGTCGTCGAGGAAGGTGACGAGGAAGTCGCGCACCTCGGGCGTCTTCACCTGCATCATCGCCAGCGCGAGGATCGCCGACTCCAGGACGAGGTTGTCCTCGCCCGCGCCGGGCCTCGCCAGCGCGAGGATCGCCGGAACGTCCTCGGGCCGCCCGCAGCGCGCCAGCGCGATGACCGCACCGCCCCGGATATCGGGGTGGACGTCGCGGTTCGCGATCAGGCGCCCGAGCGCCGGCACCACGCGCTCGAAGATGACCTTCTCGGACGCCGGATGCCGGTCGGCGCGGTTGCGGCCGCCGGCGGCGCCATAGAAGTGGGCGCTGCCCCGGGCGGAGATCGAGCCCTCCCGGGCCCGCAGGGCCGTGCGGCGCAGGATGAACTCGTCCTTGTTGTGGTTCCACCAGAAGAGCCAGTTGTCGAAGGACATCACCTTGTGCGGCGCGGCCCGGGGTGTTCCCGTCCGCTCCCCGCCGAGGGGGCCGTCCCTGATCGGTCCCGAACCGTCAGGAGATCTCGGCTTCGGAGGATCCGGATTCGGGGTCACGGCCCCGCCGTCGCCGCCGCCCGGCGTGCCGGTGTCGTCGCCCCCCGGCGGGGTCGGCGTGGCGGGCCCCTCCGGCGGGGGCTGCGGGTCCCGCGGGTCGCGGGAGTTCGGCGGGACTTCGCCCGCGGGGCCGCGGTACTGGCCGCCGTGGGCGAGGACCGGCGCTTCGCGGGACGAGAGGGCGAGCAGGACGGACGTCGCGGCGAGCACGAGCAGGAGGCGTTTCATGGCACCGCTCCTTCACGACTGGCCGGGCCTCACGAGCCCGGCGAGAGGAGCGAAGGCAAGAGCGATGCCGTAATGGACGGGGCGGCCCGGTGAGCAGGAGAAAGCGTCCGCGGGGCGGACAGGTGGTTACGGCGGCGTAACGCCGTTACTTCAGCGTCACGGCCACCTCGACCGTCCCGCCCTCCTCGAGGGTCGCCCGGGCCGTGCCCTGGCGGCCGTCCGGAGCCTCCGCGACGACCCGCACCTCGCCCGCGGGCACGCGGAACACGGAGAGCGCGCCGTCGGCGCCGGTCCGGCTCGGCGGCACGCCCGTCGTCAGCGTCGCCTGCGTGACGTGGGTCGTCACCTCGCGGCCGTCGGAGAAGACGCGCACGCGCGCACCCGCCACGGGCCCCGCGGCCGACGCCGCCACGACCCGCACCGTGCCGCCGGCGGCGAGGGCGACGGCCACCTCACCCTCGCGCGGCGCCGAGACCTCCACCTCCGCCGCGGCGAACGCCAGCGACTGGACGAGGACCCGATAGCGGCCGCGTCCCAGCCGCAACTCCGCCTTCCCCTCGACATCGGTGGACTCGCTCATCTCGTCCATGTTGAGGACGCGAAGCCCCTGGGGGTCGAAGAGCAGGAGGTCCGCGCCGGCCACGGGCGTCCCGTCCGGACCTCGGACGCGGAACGTGACGACGGAGCCCTTCTCGAGGACCACGTCCACGGCCTTGCCCGCCTCCCCGGCATCCACCGGCCCGACGGCCCGCGGGGCGTGGCCGGGGGCGGTCACGAGCAGGTACGCCGGCCCCGGCGAGGCATTCTCGATGGCGTAGGCGCCGTCGGAACCGCTCCCCGCCGCGCCCTTCAGCATGGCGAGGAGCGCGGAGAGGCTGCCGATCGGCGCACGGAGCGCGGCGGCATCGCCCAGCAGGAGGCGCGCGCCGGAGACCGGCGTCCCGTCTTCGGCGTCCGTGACCTTTCCGGCGACCTTGCCCGCCGGTAGCTCGAGGTCCTTCCGCACCTCCCCGGCCTCGTCGATCTCGACGGGGACGCCGGCGCCCATCTCCTCGCCGCCGATGTTCCCCGAGAGGAGGACGTACCTCCCCGGCGCGAGCCCCTGCATGTCGAAGCGGCCCTCGGAATCGGTGGTCGTCATCTTCATGCCGGCCATGAGGTCCGCGAGGCCGCCGTCCGCGTCCGCGGGCAGCAGCACGACCATCCGCCCCGCCACCGGCGCACCACCGTCGAGAAGGCGTCCGAGGAGCCGGGCGGAGGGCGCCTTCTCGCCTCCGAACTCGACAAAGACCTCTTCGCCCTCGACGACGGTCACCTTCCGGGTCTGGGCCCCGAAGGAGAAGCCGCCGGCGGGGTCCATGTTGACGAGCATCACGACGTAGTCGCCCGGGCCGACGTGCTCGAGCGCGAAGCGTCCGTTCGCGTCGGTCTGCGCGGAGGCCTCGCCGAAGTCCCCGCCGGCCCCGAGGACGACCATCCGCCCCGGCGCCGGGCGTCCCGCCTCGTCGAGGACGAGCCCGCGGATCGCGCCGCCGAGCCCCAGCGCCACGCGACAGGGCTCCTCCCGCGGCACCGTGACGCCCGTCGCCGCGCCACGCGCGAAGCCTTCCGCCTCCACCCGGACCTCGACCGCGCCCGGGGCGAGGCCCGCGAGTTCGGCGCGCCCGGCCTCGTCGGTCACCCCGTGCGCGCTCTCGGCGCCGCTCGCCTCCACCGCCGCCTTGGCGATCGGCGAGCCGTCGGAGGCCCGGACGACGAGCACCGTGAGCCGCTCGCCCATCCTGAGCCGCACCACGACGCCCCCGGTCCGCTCCCCGGCCTTCACCTCCGCGGGGGCGGTCCCCGACACGTACCCCGCCGCGCGGGCGCCGACCTCCTGGCTCCCCGCCGCCACGCCCGTCAGTACGAACGTCCCGTCCGGTCCGGACGTCGCACCGTCGCTCATCCCGTGCTCGAGGTACACGTGGGCGTCCGGCACGGGCGCCCCGCTCGCGGCGTCCAGCACGACGCCGGCGACCGAACCGCAGGGATTGAGCCGCACCTCGACACCGGCCTCCCCCGGCAGTACGCCGGTCACGTCCTCCGGCCCGAAGCCGTCCGCCGTCACGCGGAGCGAGACCGGCGCCTCGCCGATCCCCGTGATCGTGAAGCGGCCCTCGGCGTCCGTCCGCGCCGAGGCTACGAGGTCCGCCCACATCATCATCTCGTCGATGTTGCGGGAGGGGGCCGGGGCGAGGCCGTCGGTGACCGACACCTCCGCGCCCGGGACGGCCTGCCCTCCCGCGGTGAGCACGCGGCCGGACACGGACTGCCCGGGGTCGAGGGCCACGTCCACCACCGTCTTCTCCGGGACGCGGACGGCGACGCCCTCCTTCCGGAAGGGCCGGTACCCGTTCCGCACCGCGGTGAGGGTATACTCCCCCGCCTCCAGGCCGGCGACGCGGTAGGCGCCGTCCTTCCCGGAGGTCGGGAGTGTGCCGCCGAACGCGCCCAGGAACACGGCGGCGCCGAACTCCACGGCCTTCCCCGCCGGTCGAGCGGCCACCACGACTCCCTCCACCGGCCGGCCGCCGATCCCCGTCATCGTCCCGACGATCTCGCCGCCGGGCAGCAGCCGGGCATCCGGCAGGACCCGCCGCTCCCCGGTCACCACCGGCACCTTCTCGAACTTCGCCGGCAGGTACTCCGGATGGCTCAGCGTCACGTCCCACTCGCCCGCTTCGCGATCACGGAACCAGTACCGCCCGCCCGCGTCGGATAGTCCGGATTCCGAATCGAACAGTGTCCGGAGCGCCAGCGCCCGGACGCCGGCGAGCGGACGCCCCTCCGGCGTCAGCGCGCGCCCTCCGAGGCCAGACAGGGCGGCGAGGACGAGCGGCGCCGGCAGGTCCGTCGTCGTCCCGGCGGTGACGTCCGCCTCCGCGGTCGCGCTCTCGTAGCCGTTGGCCGACGCCTCGACCCGCACCTTCCCCGGCGTGACGCCAGCGAGCTCGAACGTCCCGTCCTCCGCGGCCGTCTCCGCGAGCCCCCCGCCGGTCACGCCGGCGAACGCCACCGGCGTCCCCGCGGCGTCCACGACCGTCCCGCGGAGGATCGCGCCGGCCCGGAGTCGCAGGACCAGATCCCGCCGGCCGGCCTTCGCCGAGACGGCCTCGGTCCGCACGAAGCCCCGGGCGGAGGCTTCGACCGAGAACTCCCCCTCTCCCGGAGCGGCGAACCGGAACCGGCCCCCGGCATCCGTCTCGGTCGTGGCGTGCGGGCCGGCGCGCCGGGCCGGGACGCCGTCCGCGGAGAACCGGACCTCCATCGCGCCCGCCCGCGTTTCGCTCATCAGCCGCCCCACGTAGTCCTCCGTCGTGAGGCGCGGATCGGCGAGCGAGACGCGCGCCCCGGGGCGCGGTTTCCCGTCGGGATCGAGAACCACCCCGGCGATGTCCCCCTCCTCGCCCGGCAGGGCCTCCGACGGGGAGGCGTCGGAACCGCCCCCCGCCGCCGCCTCCTCGCGGTCCGGCACGGCGGCGCCACCCCCGCCCGCGGCGCCCGGCCGGCCCGAGGGTCGGGACAGCAGCACCGCCGCCACGCACAGGCCGACGAGACCGAGGAACATCGCGGCGAGCAGGGCCTTGCGCGACATGGGCGCCTCCTACCTGAGCGTCAGACGGACCTCCGTCACCTCCCCGGCGGCCACGCGGACCTGAGCATCCGCGGGCGATCCGGACTCCGGCGTGGCGCGCAGGCGGTAGACGCCCGGCGCCAGCAACGGGAATGATATCCGGCCCTGAGCATCCGTCTTCGCGCGGTAGGCGCCGTCGGTGAGGTAGTCCGCCGTCATGCGGCGACCGGCGGGCCGGCCGTCCGCGTCGAGGACCTCCACCTTCACGCCCGGCGCGGGCGCGCCGTCGGTGCCGAGGACGAGGGCGGCGATCTCGCCGCCGCGCGGCACGTCCACGACGACCTCGCCCGGCGCGCCGGGTTCCACGCGCAGGTCCGCGGCGGCGATGGGCAGGCCCGCTGGCTGCACCTCGATGCGGTAGGCGCCCGGCGCCAGCGGCAGCACGGCCGTCCCGTCGGAGGCCGTCTGGGCCGCCTGCATCATGCCGATGGGAACGAGGCGGCCGGCGTCGTCGAGGACGTAGACCCAGGCGCCGGCGAGCGGCGCGCCGTCGGGACCGCGCACCCGCACCTTCGCCGCCACGCTCGCGGGGAGCACGATGAGGATGTCCGAGGGCCCGTCGCCGACCTCGGGGACGGCGAACGGCGGCGAGTACGCCCCCGGGGTGCCCTCCCGGAACGCTCGCGCCACGTACTCGCCGGGCTTCACGCCCTCCACGGCGAAGGCGCCGCCCTCGCCGGCGGTGACCATGCCGGCGAACCCCTCCATGGCCTCGCTCATCTCGCCGGTGCGGAGGTCCACGAGGCGGCTCGGGACGACGAGGATCATGGCCCCGGGCACGCCCTTGCCCGCCTCGTCCGTCACCCGGCCCCGGACCGCGCCCATCGGCAGGTCCACCTCCACCTCCGGCGGCGCGCCCGAGGCGGGGACCGTGAAGGGCCGCGAGTAGCCGGGCACGAACACGCCGGGCCGGCTCAGGGCGAGCGTGTACTCGCCGGGCGTGACGTTCTCGATCTCGAACCGCCCCGCCTCGTCCGTGTTGCCGAACTTCATGCCCTCCACGGCGGAAGCCGCCCCGCCCGCGCCGAGCAGGAACACCATGAGGCCGCCGGCGGGCGCGCCGCCGCGGAGGACCCGCCCCCGCACGGTCGCCCCGGCGGGCAGCGTCAGCACCACCTCCTGCTCGCCGTCCCCCGTCACGGGCACCGCCTTCACGACGAGCCCCGCACCGGCGATCCCCCGCCGTGCGACCTGGCCCGGCGCGACGCGCATGGCCATGTAGGCGCCGGCGGGGACGTGGTCGAAGCGGACCTCCCCGCGCTCGTCGGTGGCCCCGTAGAGCTGCAGGTAGGGCATCTGCCGCTGGAGGAGGACGACGGAGTCGGTGCTCGGGAGCCCGTCGGCGGTGACGACGCGGACGGTGACCGTGGCGCCGCCGGAGAGGCGGAGGACGAGGTCCCCGTCGTGGGGCAGGGCCACGCCGGGCACGGAGGCGGCGGCGTAGTCGGGGTGCTCGGCGCGGACGGTGGCCGCGCCGGCCGGCAGGCCCCCGACCGCGAAGCGACCGTCGGGGCCGGAGACGGCGGCGCGCTGCCGGCCGGCGCCCACCATGGCGAGGACGGGGTTCGGGGAGATGGCGACGGAGACACGGACGCCGGGAATCGGCGTCTCCGCGCCGGTGAGCACGGCGACGCCGCGGAGCGTCTCCCCCGGGGAGAGCGTGAAGTCCACGCCGCCGGTCTCCTCGCCCTCCTTCACCTCCACCCCCGGACGGTGCGCGGGCGCGTGGGCGTCCGAGTAGACGCTGACCGTGAAGGTCCCGGCGGGCAGCCCGACGATCCGGTAGGAGCCGTCGGCGGCGACGGCCGCGCGGCCCGCGGGCTCGAAGCCGGGCATGCCGGCATACGCGGAAGTGGCCGGCACGGCCTCCACCTCGTAGCCGGTGACTGGCGCCCCCGCGGCGTCCACGACCTTCCCGGCGATGGACCCCAGGTCGGCCAGGAGGATCTCCACGCCGGTCGAGCCGACTGCCACGCCCTTCTTCGAGCCGTCGGCATAGCCCTCGGCGTCGGCGACGAGGTCGATCTCCGGCGCCTCGACGCCGGTCAGCGAGAACGACCCGTCCGGCCCGGCGACCGTCTGCGCGCGCTCCATGACGCCGCCGCCGCCGAACGCCACGGCCATGGGGTCGCGGGCCGCGCGGACGGCGGCCCCGGCCACGCCGCGGCCGCGCCGGTCCACCACGCGGCCGGCGATCGTCCCGCCGGGGACGAGCGTCAGGTCGAGCACGGCGCCTTCGCCCTCGGCGACGGCGACCGCGGGGACGCGGGCGGGCTTGTATCCGCCGGCCCGCGCCTCGACCTCGTAGGTCCCGGCGGCGAGGCCTCCGACGCGGTAGGCGCCCCCGGCGCCGGAGGTGCCGAGGAACTCGAGCGGCTGCATGGCCTCGGCGACGGTCTCCGCGCGAACCACCACGGTGGCCCCGGCGAGCGGCTCGCCTCCGGCGGCGCTCACGACGCCGGTGAGGTACGCCGCGGGCCGGAGCGTCAGGACGAGGTCGGCCCGCCGCTCCCCGTCGCCGTAGCGGAGGCCCTTCATGCGCACCCAGCCATGGTCCGGGTGGCGGGCCAGGAGGTCGTACTCCCCGGCGGCGAGGCCGCCGAACGAGAAGCGGCCGTCGCCGGCGGTCGCCGCGCGCTGGAGGACGGCGGCGGCCCGCCGCAGCTCCACCGTGGCACCGGATGCGGGAGTCCCGTCCGGCGCCCGCACGGTGCCGAGGAGGCCCGGAGCCGGCGCGAGGCGGAAGTCGACGCCCTCCGTGAGGCGACCGGAACGGAGCGAGACCGTGGTGGAGGCGGGAGCGTAGGCGCCGGCTTCCGCGCGGATCTCCAGGTCCCCCTCCGGGAGGTCGCCGATCTCGTAGAGACCGCCGTCGCCGGACACGGAGCGCACTTCCCCGGCGATCAGCGCCGCGTACGACAGCGGCGCACCGGACTCGCCGTCGGACACGCGACCCCGGACCCGCGCGCCGGGGAGCAGCACGACGAGGAAGGAGCCTCCCTCCGGCGCCAGGCCCGTGAGCACCCGGGTGCCGAAGCCCTCCCGCGACGCCTCGATACGGCAGGTGCCGCGCGAGAAAGGCGGGAAGCGGAACCGCCCGTCCTCCCTCGTGAGGACGGACACCGGCTCCGGCCCGCCGCCCAGCATGGCGTCGAACTGCGCCGTGCCCGCCGGCCGGCCCACGCCCGGCGTCATCTCGCCGAGGTCCATGGGCCCCGCGACGGCCTGCTCGGGCGCGCGGACCACGCGGACACCGGCGAGCGGGGCGCCCGCTCCGTCCACGACGACGCCGGCGATGACGCCGGGCTCCACCGGCGGCGGCGCGGCGATCGCGCCGGGGCCTCCGGGGGCCGGCCCTTCCGGCGCGGGCAGCGCGGCGGGCTCGCCCCCGGGGCCGGACGGCGCGGAGGGGCCGGCCGGCGGGGCCAGGGTCGCCCAGAGCCCGGCGGCCACGGCGCCGGCGACGAAGACCCCGAGGAGGACGGCGAGGCGGCGGTTCATGGAGGAGGCTCCTTCCGGCACGCGGTGCAGACACCTCTTCTTACGATACCGCCCCCGGCGATTTCGGGGGGAAGTCGGAGTCGACGGCAGGTGAAAATCCCTTGCCCCACCCCGCGGCGCTCCCTAAACTCCGGGGTCTCGCACGGAGCGGGTGTAGCTCAGTGGTAGAGCGCCACCTTGCCAAGGTGGTTGTCGTGGGTTCAACTCCCATCACCCGCTCCATTTCGATTCCGGGTTCAAGGGCTGGCATGCGGACGCTCTCCGGCGGGAGACCCGGAGAGACCGGGAAGGCAGCACGGGGTCCCCCCTTTCTCTCCCTTGCGGGCCTCCCTCGCACGTCGTCGCTGCCTGCTGACGCTCGGCCGGCGGGAGGGGTTCCGGCCAGACCCCGTGCCCAAGTCGCAGGCCGCTGCGGCAACCTCCCAGGGCTCATCCCGGGGGTCGCCCGTGCCTGTAAGTAGAGAGTCGAAACCCGACTCACCGACGACGCAAAAATCCCGGCTCGATGCCGCGGGTTTTCCGCGACCAGGGCGTTCCACACCCGAGGATAATGCCGGCGCCATGGACGCGCCGTTCCCCAATGAGTTCGCCGCGCTGGCCGCCCACGCCGCCGGGGGAGACGCCGCCGCGATGGACATGCTGCTCCGGAGAACGATCCCGGTCGCCCGGAACATGCTCCGGGCAGTTCTGGGCGACCGCGAAGACTCCGAGGACGTGCTTCAGGAAGTCCTCTGGGAAGTCTGGTCCTCGGTCCATCGGCTGAGAGACCCGGCGAAGTTCCTCGGGTGGGTGTCCAGGATCGTCGTCTTCCGGGCGCGAGACGCGATTCGAAGGCGGTCTCGGCCAGCACCGACGTGCTCGCTGGAGCAGACCCTCGACCCCGAGCAGATACCGGATGCGAGCACTGATGGCTCACTGGAGGCCATACTCAACCGGGAATCGGCAGAGGTACTCGACCGTCTCGTCGAGAATCTGCCGGAGCGTTACCGTGGGGTCGTCAGGCTCTGGCTGTTCGGCGGTCTCGCGGCTCGGGAGATCGCGGACCGGACGGGACGGGGACCTTCGACGACCCGGTCTCTGCTGCGCCGCGGCCTGCAGAGACTCGAACGTGAGTGGAGGAGGGTCCCTTGAACTGCGCGGAGTACAGGAGGCTGTTCGCGGAGGCCATCCGGGGGCGCACGCCCGACAGGCCTCTCGTCCCCTCCTACCAGGCGCATCTCGCCCAGTGCCCGAAGTGCCAAAGCCTGTTCACGAGCGCCAGTGCGATCAAGGTGGCCGTCGAGGACGCAGCCTCGAACACGGGTTTCGACTCTGTAGAGTCCGACGACCGGTTGATCCAACGCGTAAGACGGAGAGGTCTTCGCCGTTCCACAGGGCTCCAGGTCGTCGCTGCACTGGCGCTCGTCGCGGCCTGCCTCGTCGGGGTGGCCACAAGAGGGTCCCCCAGACTGCCACCCCGCCCCCAGACGGATGAAGAGCCCTGGGCCTTCGCGCGGGACCTCGGCACCCCCGATGGCACGTTCGTTCAGGCCTGTTCGCTGGACGGCGTGACCGGCGGAGTGCTCTTGAAGTATGCGGTCCAGGACCGTTCCCGGTTCGCCGCCATCGTAAAGCAGGTTCTCCTCTCTGCATTCGACCGCTCGCCGCAACTCCAGTGGCTCATCGTGTCAGTGGAGGACTCCTCCGGCGGATACCTGCAGGGGGGGGCATTTCGGGAGGAGATCGACAGACTCCGGAGGGAGGGTGCGGATCTGCCACCCAGCAGGTTCCTAGGGTTGCTGCAGATGGTCTCGATGTCCGCAACCGCCCCGGAGGACTAACCCGGCGGAGGGACAGGACGACACGCGTCCCGGCCCGGGATCTCGGCCGGAGGGCCTGGACATCACCCGGCTCGATCGGGTCGCTGGCGCCCGCCCTGCAGCAGTCGGGTCCGCGCGGAACCGCACCGGGATGGCCTCCGTTGCAGATCCGCGCAGGTCGGCGGCGGCTCCTGCTCGCAGCGAGCGGCGCCGTCGCGTATGCTCCCGGCATGGATCCCACCGCCGTCGTGCAGGCGCAGCTCGACGCCTACAACGCCCGCGACATCGACGCGTTCCTCGCTCCCTATGCCGAGGACGTCGTGCTGGCCCGCCTGCCCGGGGACGAACCTTTCGCGCGCGGACACGCGGAGATGCGCGCGATCTACGGGGAGAAGTTCGCCACCTCCCCGGACCTCCACTGCCGCCTCGTCAACCGCATCGTCCACGACCGGTTCGTCGTGGACCACGAGGACGTGACGGGCGTGCCGGGGCGCGGCCGGGTCGGCGCGGTGGCGGTCTACGAGGTCGTCGCCGGGAAGATCCGGCGCGCCTGGTTCCTGCGGTAGTTCGCGGTGCGCCCCCGGCCCGCGGAGACCGGGGCCGGGGGCGTCCGCGGCGCGGTCGCTACTTGCACTCGCTGCGACGGCAGACGTAGCACGGCGGGCCGTCGTCCTTGTTCGCGGGGACGATCCCCTCGGGGTCCGCCCGGAGCACCTTCGGGCAGGAGCGGAGGTGGATGTCGGGGCACCCGCGCAGCCGCACGTACTGGGAGTCGGCAGCCTGCGAGCAGGTCCCGGTGTCCGGCGCGGAGAGCGCGGGGCCGCCCGGGACGGTCTGGGCGACCGAGGGGGCCGGCGCCGCGAGGAGGATCATCGCGAGCACGGCGACGGCCGAGAGGACGGTGAGGTAACGCATGGCAAAGCCTCCACAGGGGTTGGCGCGGCCGCCGGACGGCAGGCCGCGCGGACTCGCCGCGGGAAGGTCCGATCCCCCCCGGAGGTGGCGTCTCGCCCCGCCCCGCGAACCACCGGCGGCAGACGCCGGGCGCGACGGGGCGACGGAGTCGGCCGGCGCGGCCGGCCCTCGCGGGATCGGGAGTTCGGGAGCCACCTTCGGGTCTTCGTCCTTCCACGGCACCCGGACGCCACACGGCGTCCGGAACTCGCCGGTCGACCCTTCTCCTCGCTCCGCCCGGGACCGGCGGCCCGGGACGGCCCTCCTCCCCCCCTGCCTCGCGCCGTCCCCACGGGCGGCTGCCCTCCGGATCCCCTGTGGGCCCGACCCGGACCAGCGCTCCTGCGGACGCGGCGCGTCTGACGCGACGCTTCCTCTTCGGCCGCCGCCGATCGGGACTTTAGCCCGTTTCGCCGGCGGTCCCCGCGGGCACGACGGGTAAGATGTCGCGGGCACCGGAGGGAGACCGTCCATGGCGAACCAGAAGAACCCGTTCGATCAGTTCCGCGTCCGGCCGGACGCGAAGGTGAAACTGAAGGACTACGACCCCGACTGGGTCGGCGACGGCAAGGGCAAGAGCGAGAGCGACCTCAAGGCGCACCTGCAGAAGACGCTCCAGAAGGACCTGGAGGACCTCTACAAGGCCCAGGAGCTGCTGTGGGCCAGCGACCGCTACGCGATCCTCGTCGTCCTGCAGGGCATGGATGCGGCGGGCAAGGACGGCCTCATCAAGCACGTCATGTCCGGCCTGAACCCCCAGGGCTGCCAGGTCGTCGGCTTCAAGCAGCCCACCCACGAGGAACTGGATCACGACTTCCTGTGGCGCTGCCAGAAGGCGCTCCCCGAGCGCGGCCGCATCGGCATCTTCAACCGCTCCTACTACGAGGAGGTCCTCGTGGTGAAGGTCCACCCGGAGTGGCTGACCCACCAGCAGCTTCCCGTGGAGAAAGTCGACCGGAAGTTCTGGGAGGGGCGCTACGAGAGCATCAACACGTTCGAGGAGCACCTCTTCCGCAACGGCACGCGCGTCCTCAAGTTCTTCCTCCACATCTCCAAGAAGGAGCAGAAGAAGCGCTTCCTCGAACGCCTCGACGACAAGGCGAAGCACTGGAAGTTCTCGGCCTCGGACCTCGCGGAGCGCCAGTACTGGAACGACTACCAGAAGGCCTTCGAGGACGCGCTGACGCACACGAGCACGGAACACGCGCCCTGGTACGTGGTGCCATCGAACAACAAGTGGCTCGCCCGCGCCTTCGTGGCCCACGTCCTCACCGAGACCATCGAGGGGCTCAACCTCCAGTACCCCGAGGTCACGGGCGAGAAGATGGAGAAACTGGTGCAGGCCCGCTGGCGCCTCGAGAACGAGTGAGCCGGCCGGAGTGAACCTGACAGCGGAGCACGCGGAGCGGTTCGCCCGGCTGGCCCTCGACTGCGTCCACCGGGCCTACCCGACGAAGATCGCGCACGTCATGCTCCGGGACGAGGACGCCCGGCCGCCGCGCCTCCTCACGCCGGTCTTCTACGGGTGCTTCGACTGGCACTCCGCCGTGCACGGACACTGGCTCCTCGCGCGCCTTCTCCGATGCCGCCCCGCCGGGGCGTTCGCCGCCGAGGCGCGGGCGGCGCTCGACGCGAGCCTCACCGAGGACGGCGCCGCCGGGGAGCTCGCCTACCTCCGCGGCGAGGGACGGGGCGGGTTCGAACGGCCCTACGGCCTCGCGTGGCTCGTCACGCTGGCGGCGGAGTGCGCGGCGTGGAGCGACCCCGACGGGGCGCGGTGGGCGCGGGTCCTGGCGCCGCTCGCGGCCGAGGCGGCCGCGCGGCTCGCCGCCTACTTCGCCCGGCTCCCGCGACCGGTCCGCAGCGGTGAGCACGGGCAGACGGCCTTCTCCCTGGGCCTCGCCCTCGACGCGGCGCGGGCGACGGGGCACCCGTCGGTGGAGCCCCTCGCGCGGCGGGCGCGCGACCTGTTCCTCGGCGACCGTGGCCTGAACCTCGCGTTCGAACCCTCCGCGGAGGACTTCCTCTCGCCGGGCCTCGCGGAAGCCGACCTCATGAGGCGCGTCCTCCCGACGCCGATCTTCGCCTCGTGGCTCTCCCGCTTCCTCCCCGCCCTCGCCGATGCGCGCATCTCGCTCCGGCCGCTCCGCAGCCCGGACCCCTCCGACGGCCGCCTCGCCCATCTCGACGGGCTCCTGCTGTCGCGCGCGTGGATGCTCGAGGGGATCGCGTCGGGCCTGCCGCCCGAGGATCCCCGGCGGCCGGGCCTGCTCGCGGCGGCGGAGGAGCACGGCGCCGCAGGGCTCGCCGCCGTCACCGGCGAGCACTACGAGGGCGGGCACTGGCTCGGCACGTTCGCGGTCTACTGGCTGACGCGGCGCGGGATCCCCGGGGCGCGGCCGTGACGGCGGCGCTCCTCGCGGTGGACGTGGGGCTCCGGACCGGGCTCGCGCTCTACGGGCCGGAAGGGCGCCTCGTGTGGTACCGCTCGCGGCACCTCGGGCGTGCCGCCACCCATCGCCGGTTCGTGGCGGCCTTGCTGCGGGAGACGCCGGGGCTCCGACAGCTGGCGCTGGAGGGCGGCGGGCCGCTGGCCGAGCAGTGGGCGGCGGAGGCGGAGCGTCTGGGCATCGCCGTCCTCCGCGTGCCGGCGGAGACCTGGCGCGCCCGCCTCCTGCCCCTCCGCGAGCGGCGGAGCGGCGCGGACGCGAAGCGCCACGCGGACGCCGCCGCCCGGCGCGTCATCGAGTGGTCCGGGGCGCCGCGCCCCACGTCCCTCCGGCACGACGCCGCGGAGGCGATCCTCGCCGGCCTCTGCGCCGCGGAGATGACGGGCCTCCTCCCCCGTCTCCCCCGCGAAGTCACGGGGTGAGCGGACGGAACCCCGCCGGCTCGAACTCGGGGTCGAAGGCGGAGGCCGTGGTCAGCGCGCGCTCACGCATGACCTCGAATGGGACGGCGTCCACCGGGCTCGTGTCGCCGGCGGGTTCCGCGGCGAGCCGCGCCAGCCCCCGGTCGGTGAACGACCGGTCCACGGCCACCGTCCCGATCGACCGCAGGTCCTGGATCAGGCGCGGGGCCGCGGAGAGACCGGCACGCCGGTGGAGGCGCGCGGGGATCCGATGAGGATGCCGGTGTGGAGAAGGAGCGGCGCGCCCTCCCGGGAGAGCCGCGCGTGGATCGCGAGGGCCTCCCCGTGCCGCGGGTCCTTCCGGCCGGCAAGCGCGTATGTGGCCGACCATCCCCGCGCCGGCTATGCTCGCGAGCCATGCCGACGGAACCGCGGGACGGGATCTGGGGACGCGTGCGGGCGCGGGGCAAGGGGCGGATCCGCCCGCTCGCGGGTTTCGCCCTGCTCATCCGGATCCTGACACTCGCGCTGTTCGCCCCGTTCGGCGCCGCCGTCCTGCGGCTGTTCCTCGCCCGCTGGGGCCGCTGTTCGGTGGGCAACTTCGAGATCGCCGAGTTCTTCCTCTCCGCCCCCGGCCTGGCGGCGCTCGTCGTCGTCGGCTCGCTGCAGGTCGCCGTGCTCCTCTTCGATCAGGCGGGGCTGCTCCTGCTGCTCGGGGACCGCGGCCTGACCGCCCGGGGCGCCGCCCGCCTCGTCTTGGCGGCGGCCCCGCGGATCCTCGGCCTCGCCGTCCGGCTCGTGCTGCGGTGCCTGCTCATCGTCGTGCCGTTCCTCGCGGCGATGTTCGCGGTCATCTCCGTCCTGTGGGCCGGGCGGGATCTCAACGGCCTCCTCGTCCTCCGGCCACCGGTGTTCTGGGTCGGGGCGGCGATCGGCGGCACGCTCGGCGCGGCGGCCGTCGCGCTGCTCGCGCGGTTCGTGCTGTCGTGGCTCCTCGCGCTGCCGGCTCTCCTCTTCGAGCCGGAGACCACGCCGCGCGCGGCGCTGCGCGCGAGCGCCGAGCGGTCCCGCGGGCGGCTGGCGCGGGCGGCGTGGCCGCTCCTCCTGTGGGCCGCGGCCTCCGCCGCCGCCGGGGCCGGCGCAGCCCTCCTCCTGCGGGCGGGCTCCGGCGCGGTCCTCGGACGGACCGGGGACTCCCTCCCCGCCATCGTCGCCGCGACCGCGGCGATCCTCCTCGCCCACCTCGCCGCGGGCCTCCTGCTCTCCGCGGCGGCGGGGGCGGCATTCGCCGGCGTCGTCCTCGAGCTGCACGGCGAGGCCGGCGGTCGGGCCCCCGCCCCGGCCGCGGCCCCCGCGGGGCGGCGCCGGCTGTGGCCCGCCGCCGCGGCGGCGCTCATCGCGGCGCTCGCCGGCACGTGGCTTCTGACCAGCGGCGTCCGGTCCGCGGAGACCGTGCAGATCTCGGCCCACCGGGCGGGCGGGGCGGCGGCGCCGGAGAACACGCTGGCCGCTCTCCGGCTGGCCATCGAGCACGGCGCCGAGTGGGCCGAGATCGACGTGCAGCGAAGCGCCGACGACGCGCTGGTCATCCTCCACGACGGCGACCTCGCCCGGCTCGGGCATCCGGGCCGCCGCGTCCGCGAGGCGACGCTCGAGGAGATCCGCGCCATCGACGTCGGAGCCGCGCTCGACCCGCGGTTCGCCGGGGAGCGCGTTCCGCTGCTCGACGAGGTGCTGGCGGCCGCGGCCGGGAGGATCCGCCTCAACATCGAGCTGAAGCCCGCGGGCGAGGACGAGGTCCGGCCACTCGCGCTGGCCGTGGTCGAGGCCGTCCGGCGCGCCGGTCTGGCGGATCGAACCCGGGTGTGCTCCCAATCCTATGCGAGCATCCGCCTCGTCAAGGAGACGGAGCCCGCCGTCGAGATCGGCTTCATCGCCGGCGCCGCGATCGGCGACCTCGCCGGGCTCGACGTCGACTTCCTGATGGTGAACGCGAAACTCGCGACCCGGAAGCTCGTCCGTCGCGCCGCGGCCGGCGGGATCGCCGTCCACGCGTGGACCGTCAACGATCCGGACCGGCTGTCCCCCCTCATCGACCGCGGCGTGGCGAACGTCATCACCGACGACGTCCCGGCCCTGCGCGCGCGCCTCGAGGAGATCCGGGACCTGGACCTGGCGGGGCGCCTGCTCCTGCGGGTCCGCAACGCCTTCGCGGAGTGACGGACCCGACGGTTTCGTCGGGGACCGGACATTTCCGGCGGGCGCCGGGCCGCCCAAAGCATGCCCCGGCCGTGGCACGGGCGTTGCGTCTCCGGTCACCGGCGTGCGAAGGGCGCGCCGGGAGGTCGCCATGCGGGTTCGGACGGTGTGGGTCGTGGTCGCGGTCGTCCTGCTCGCCACGGCGGGCGCGTTCGCCCAGGGCGGCCCCGGCGGCCCGGGGCGGGGGCCGATGGGACCGATGCCCCCGCGCGGGCACGGCGGACCGGCGGGCGATCCCGCGGGGCTGCTCCTGCGCGCCGCGGACGCCGACGACAGCCGCGACGTGACCGCCGAGGAGTGGACGGCGTTCCTCGGCGGGCTCGCCGTCGACGGCGACGACGCGGTGAGCCTCGACGACCTCGCGGCGGCCCTCCCTGCGCCGCCGCGCGGCTGGCCCGAGGACACCGCGGCCCGTGACGCCCTGTTCGTCCGGCTCTTCGACCGCGACCACGACGGCGTGGTGGAATCGGCGGATCTCCAGGCGATCCACGACGCCGCGGTCTCCCGGCCGCCGCCGCACGGCGGCAACGACGACGGGGACCGGCCCCCGCCCCCCCACGGCTGCCGGCCGCGCGGCCCGGCGCTCGCCCTGCTGCGCGCCGCGGACACCGACGGGAGCGGCGACGTCTCCGCCGACGAGTGGGCGGCGCTCCTCGCCGGGCTCTCCGTGGACGGGGACGGCGCGGTGTCCCTCGACGACCTGGCGGCGGTCCTGCCCGTGCCGCCCGAGGGCTGGCCCACGGACACGGCCGAGCGGGACGCGCTGCTCCTGCGCGCCTTCGACGACGACAGCGACGGCGCGGTCACGGTCGCGGAGCTCGAGGCGATCCTCGGGCGGTTCGACCGCGACGGGGACGGCGCCGCCGAGCCCCGCGAGATGGGGCCGCCGAAGCCGCCCCACGGGCGCTGCCTGCGAGCGGGGATGGCGCTGGCCCGGGCCGCGGACGCCGACGAGAGCGGGGACGTGACCGCCGACGAGTGGACCGCCTTCCTCGACGGGCTGGCGACCGACGAGACCGGCGCGATCCCGCTCGACACCCTGGCGGCGGCGCTCCCCGCCCCGCACCGGGGCTGGCCTGAGGACGCGGCGAAGCGCGACGGAATGCTGCTCCGCGCCTACGACGGCGACGGCGACGGGTCGGTGACGAAGGCCGACCTGCAGGCGCTGTTCGACGCCCTGGACCGCGACGCGGACGGCGATCTCGACGCGAACGACCGCCCCCCGCGGCGCTGAGACCGCCTCGCGAACGGCCGTCGCTTGGTCCGGGCCCGGTGCCCGTGGTGTCATGGGGGCTTCCCGCGTCCGGGAGGCCGAACATGCAGGACCACGAGATCGCCGCGAAGGTGCAGCACCTGTCCCCGGAGGCGCTCCGGCTCTACCGGATGCGCCACTCCCTCGCCCACCTCATGGCCGCCGCCGTGGTGGAGCAGTTCCCGGGGACGAAGCTGGCCTTCGGTCCGCCCGTGGAGCACGGCTTCTACTACGACTTCGACCTCCCGGTGAAGCTCGGCGAGGAGCACTTCCCGGCCATCGAGAAGCGCATGCGGCAGCTCATCGCCGAGGGGCACGCCTTCGAGCGCGAGGTCCTGCCGATCGACAAGGCCGCGGAGCGGGTCGCCGGCCTCGACGAACCGTACAAGGTCGAACTCCTGAAGGACCTCGCGGCGCGGGCCGTCGCGGAGGTGTCGTTCTACCGGAGCGGTCCGTTCCTCGACGTCTGCGAGGGGCCGCACGTGGGGAAGACCTCGGAGATCCCGCCCGACGCGTTCCGGCTCGATTCCGTGGCCGGCGCGTACTGGAAGGGCTCCGAGGAGAACAGGATGCTGACCCGGGTGTACGCCCTGGCGTTCCCCTCCCGGGCCGAACTCGAGGAGTTCGTGCGCCTGCGCGAGGAGGCCGCCCGGCGCGACCACCGGAAGCTCGGCGCGGAACTCGACCTCTTCCACATCGAGGAGGTCGTCGGCAAGGGGCTCCCGCTCTGGCTGCCGAACGGCACCGCGATCCGCGAGGAGCTCGAGAAACTCGCCAAGGAGTACGAGTTCGAGGACGGCTACGTCCGCGTGGCGACCCCGGAGATCACCCGGCAGGAGCTGTTCTACAAGTCGGGCCACCTGCCCTACTACAAGGACAGCATGTTCCCGCCCATGGTGCTCGAGGAGAAGGGCGCGGACGGGAAGGTCGAATCGCGCGAGACCTTCTACCTGAAGCCCATGAACTGCCCGATGCACCACATGATCTTCCGGAGCCGGCTGCGCTCCTACCGGGAGATGCCGCTCCGGCTCGCGGAGTACGGGCACGACTACCGGTACGAGAAGTCCGGGGAGCTCTCCGGGCTCCTGCGGGTGCGCGGGATGACCATGAACGACGCGCACCTGTACTGCCCGAAGGAGAAGGTGAAGGAGGAGTTCATCAAGGTGATGAACCTCCACCTGCGGTACTACCGTCTCCTCCACTTCTCCGGCTGGTACATGCGGCTGTCGCTCTCGGATTCCGACTCCACGAAGTTCATCCCGCGGGCCGACCTGTGGTCCGAGGCGGAGCGGCTCTGCGTCGAGGCCATGGACGAGATGGGGCTCGAGTACGAGATCGCCCGGGGCGAGGCGGCGTTCTACGGCCCGAAGGTCGACGTGCAGGTGAAGAACGTCGTCGGGCGCGAGGAGACCGCCAGCACGAACCAGATCGACCCCATGGCCGCGCTGGAGGACCGGTTCGACCTGACCTTCACCGGACCGGACGGCCGTCCGCAGCGGCCATGGATCCTCCACCGCGCCCCGCTCGGCACCCACGAGCGGTTCGTGGCCTTCCTCATCGAGCACTTCGCCGGCGCCTTCCCCCTGTGGCTGGCCCCCGTGCAGGTGCGGGTCCTCCCCATCGGGGCCGAATCGATCGAGTACGCGATGCGCCTGAAGGACGCCCTGTTCAAGGCGTTCGTCCGGGTCGAGATCGACGACTCCACCGACACCTTCAACAAGAAGATCCGGGCCGGCACGATCCGCAAGATCCCCGTCCTCGCCATCGTCGGCCGGAAGGAGGTGGCCGACGGCACGGTCACCGTCCGCCGGTACCACGAGCAGGAGAAGAAGGAGGTCCGCTCCTTCGACGACTTCGTGGCGACGGTGAAGGAGGAGATCCGCACCCGCCTCACCCCCGCCCCGAAGCGCTGAGCCTCCGGGTCCCGGCAGCCCCCCGTGGCGCGCAGAGCCGGGCCGGCGCCGGCGCCCGCGGGCCGGCGTGGAAGGGGAGGCGGGGGAGGCGGAGCGCCCGGGTGACGCGGGGGCGCAGCGGCCGCCCCCGCGGACGACGGGCAGCGCGGGGCGCGCCCGGCCCCGCCGCACGGGGTGGCGGGCGCGGTCCGCGCGGACAGCACCGAGGCGGGGAGGCCCTCCTCGACGCGCTCCCGGATCCCGCTCGGCGGCCCCCTCTGGCCACCGCAACCTCTTTCCGCAGAACGACTTGCCGCCGATGCGACAGGGGCGTCCCCGCCGGGGCAGCGTGGTGGGGATGCGGGGTCGAAGTTAGGTACCGGGGGAGGGGGCCGGTGGGGTAGGCTTAAGGTCTTCGCCGTCCGCACACCCCCCGCAGGAGATCCCCCCATGACGCGCCGAATGGTCACGATCGACGGCAACGAGGCCGCCGCCTACGTCGCCCACCATACGAACGAGGTCATCGCCATCTACCCGATCACGCCCTCGTCCGGAATGGGCGAGATGTCCGACGAGTGGTCGGCGAAGGGCCAGAAGAACATCTGGGGCACCGTGCCCCTCGTGGCGGAGATGCAGAGCGAGGCGGGCGCCGCCGGCGCCGTCCACGGCGCCCTCCAGACCGGGGCCCTGACGACGACCTTCACCGCCTCCCAGGGCCTCCTCCTGATGATCCCGAACATGTTCAAGATCGCCGGCGAGCTCACGCCGACGGTCTTCCACGTATCGGCCCGCACCGTCGCCACCCACGCCCTCAGCATCTTCGGCGACCATTCGGACATCATGGCCGTGCGGTGCACGGGCTACGGGCTCGTGGCTTCCGGCTCCATCCAGGAAGTCATGGACAACGCCCTCATCGCGCAGGCCGCGGCCCTCGAGGCGCGCGTCCCGTTCGTCCACTTCTTCGACGGCTTCCGCACGAGCCACGAGGTCAACAAGGCCGAACCGCTCACGGACGAGCAGATGCTCTCCCTGCTCGACGCGGAGGCCATCCGCGCCCACCGGGCGCGGGCCCTCAATCCCGACCGGCCGGTCCTCCGCGGCACCGCGCAGAACCCCGACGTCTTCTTCCAGGCGCGCGAGGCCGGCAGCCCCTACCACGCCGCCGCCGCCGGCATCTTCGCGAAGGTGCAGGAACGGTTCGCGAAGCTCACCGGCCGCGCCTACCGCCCCTTCGACTACCACGGCGCCCCGGACGCCGACCGCGTCATCATCCTCATGGGCTCCGGCGCCGAGGTCGTCCACGAGACGGTCGACTACCTCGTCGCCCGCGGCGAGAAGATCGGCGTGGTGAAGGTCCGCCTCTACCGTCCGTTCGCGCCCGAATACCTCTTCGCCGCCCTCCCGAAGACGGTGAAGGCCATCGCGGTCCTCGACCGCACCAAGGAGCCCGGCGCCGCCGGCGAGCCGCTGTACAAGGACGTCCTGGCCGCCCTCGGCGAGGCCCACCTCCAGGGCGCGCTGCCCCTCCCCGCGCTCCCGAAGGTCGTGGGCGGTCGCTACGGCCTCTCCAGCAAGGAGTTCACGCCGGCCATGGTCAAGGCCGTCTACGACAACCTGAAGGCGGCGAAGCCGAGGAACCAGTTCACGATCGGCATCCACGACGACGTGTCGAAGTCCTCCCTCGACTTCGACCCCGCCTTCTCCACCGAGCCCTCCGACGTCGTGCGGGCGGTGTTCTTCGGCCTCGGCGCCGACGGCACGGTCGGCGCGAACAAGAACTCGATCAAGATCATCGGCGAGGAGACGGACAACTACGCGCAGGGCTACTTCGTCTACGACAGCAAGAAAGCCGGCGCGGTGACCACGAGCCACCTGCGGTTCGGCCCGCGGCCGATCCGCTCCTCCTACCTCATCCGCGAGGCGAACTTCGTCGCCTGCCACCAGTGGGTGTTCCTCGAGAAGTACGACATGCTGCGCTACGCGGTGCCCGGCGCCGTGTTCCTGCTGAACGCCCCCTTCCCGAAGGAGGAGGTCTGGGACCGCCTGCCGCGCGCGGTGCAGGAGCAGATCATCGCCAAGCGCCTGCGGCTCTACGCCATCGACGGCTACGAGGTGGCGAAGGCGACCGGCATGGGCACGCGCATCAACACGATCATGCAGACCTGCTTCTTCGCCATCTCCGGCGTCCTCCCGCGCGAGGAAGCCATCGAGCAGATCAAGAAGGCGATCAAGAAGACCTACGGCAGCAAGGGCGAGGAGGTCGTCCGCAAGAACTACCAGGCGGTGGACGACACGCTCGCCAACCTCCACGAGATCAAGGTCCCCGCGAAGGCCACGAGCGCGATCGGGATGCCCCCCACGGTCCCGGTCGAGGCGCCGGAGTTCGTGCAGAAGTTCACGGCCGAGATCATCGCGGGCCGCGGCGACGACCTGCCGGTCTCCGCGTTCCCCGTGGACGGCACGTTCCCCACGGGCACGACCCGGTGGGAGCGGCGCAACATCGCTCTCGAGATCCCGGTGTGGGACGAGAAGGTGTGCATCCAGTGCGGCAAGTGCGCGCTCGTCTGCCCGCACGCCGCCATCCGCATGAAGGCCTACGACCCCGCGCTGCTCGCGAAGGCGCCGCCGACCTTCAAGAGCACGAAGTTCAAGAGCAAGGACCTCGAGGGTCTCGCCTACACGATCCAGGTCGCCCCGGAGGACTGCACGGGCTGCGCGGTGTGCGTCGAGGCCTGCCCGGCGAAGAACAAGGCCCAGCCGAAGTTCAAGGCCATCAACCTGAGCCCGCAGATGCCGCTGCGCGAGTCGGAGCGCGCGAACTACGCGTTCTTCCTGGACCTGCCGGAGCTCGACCGCTCGCGGGTGAATCCCGGCACGGTGAAGACGAGCCAGCTCTACCAGCCGCTGTTCGAGTACTCCGGCGCCTGCGCCGGCTGCGGCGAGACGCCCTACGTGAAGCTGCTGTCCCAGTTGTTCGGCGACCGCGCGGTCATCGCCAACGCCACCGGCTGCTCCTCGATCTACGGCGGCAACCTGCCGACGACGCCGTGGGCGCAGACGAAGGACGGCCGCGGCCCGGCGTGGTCCAACTCGCTCTTCGAGGACAACGCGGAGTTCGGGTTCGGCTTCCGCCTCACCATCGACAAGCTCCGCGAGAAGGCCGCGGAACTGGTCCACCGGCTCGGCGCGAGGATCGGCGACGACCTGGCGAACGGTCTGCTCTCCGCCGACCAGACGACCGAGAAGGGCATCGCCGAGCAGCGCGCCCGCGTGGCGCACCTGCGGCAGGCGCTCGCGAAGGACGCGTCGCCGGAGGCGAAGGACCTCCTCTCCCTCGCCGAGCACCTCGTGAAGAAGAGCGTGTGGGTGGTGGGCGGCGACGGCTGGGCCTACGACATCGGGTACGGCGGTCTCGACCACGTGCTGGCCATGGGCCGCGACGTGAACCTGCTCGTCCTCGACACCGAGGTCTACAGCAACACCGGCGGCCAGATGTCGAAGGCCACGCCGCTCGGCGCGGTGGCCAAGTTCGCGGCCGGCGGCAAGCCGACCCCCAAGAAGGACCTCGCCCTCATGGCCATGGCCTACGGGAACGTCTACGTGGCGCGCGTGGCGATGGGCGCGAAGGACCAGCAGACGGTGAAGGCCTTCCTCGAGGCCGAGGCGTACCCCGGCCCGTCGCTCATCATCGCCTTCTCCCACTGCATCGCCCACGGCATCAACATGCGCTTCGGGTTCGACGAGCAGCGCAAGGCGGTGGAGTGCGGCCTGTGGCCGCTGCTCCGCTACGACCCCCGCCGCACGGCGCAGGGCCTGAACCCGCTCCAGCTCGACAGCAAGCCGCCGAGCATGAAGCTCCGCGACTACGCCTACGGCCAGACGCGCTGGAAGATGCTGACCCAGAGCAAGCCCGAGGAGGCGGAGCGCCTCATCGCGCTGGCCCAGGCCGACGTGGACGCCCGCTTCAAGTTCTACGAGCGCCTGGCCGGCGGCAACGCCCAGACCCCGGAGACCGGCGAGTAGGAAAGGAAAGGAACGCCATGGACCTCACCACGAAATACCTCGGCCTGACTCTCCCCCACCCGGTGGTGCCCTCCGCGGCGCAGCCGCTGTCGAAGGACCTCGGGAGCCTGAAGCGCCTCGTCGACGCCGGCGCGGCGGCGGTCATCGTGCACTCCCTGTTCGAGGAGCAGATCCGGATGGAGGTGGAGACGCTCGAGCACTTCCTCGAGCAGGGCTCGGAGTCGTTCGCCGAGGCCCTGTCCTACTTCCCCGCCCCGGAGTCCTACGCCCACGGCCCCGACGCCTACCTCGACCTGATCCGCAAGGCGAAGGAGAGGCTCGGCGTCCCGGTCATCGGGAGCCTGAACGGGATCTCGGTGGGCGGGTGGACCGAGTACGCGCAGAAGATCGAACAGGCCGGCGCGGACGCGCTGGAACTGAACGTCTACCTCATCGCCACCAATCCGAAGCTCTCCAGCGCCGACGTGGAGCAGGTCTACCTCGACATCCTCCGGGAGGTGAAGAGCCGGGTGAAGATCCCGGTGGCGATGAAGCTCGGGCCTTACATCACGAGCCTCGTGAACTTCGCGAAGCGGCTGGAGGCGGCGGGGGCCGACGGCCTCTCTCTCTTCAACCGCTTCTACGTGCCGGACATCGACCTCGAGAAGCTCGAGGTGGCGCCGAACCTCCACCTGTCCACATCGGCGGAGACGCTGCTCCCGCTGCGGTGGGTCGCCATCCTCCGCGGGCACCTGAAGTGCTCGCTCGGCGCGACGACGGGCATCCACACCGCCACCGACGCGATGAAGCTCCTCATGGCCGGGGCGGACGTCGTCCACCTGTGCGCGGCGGTCCTCAAGTACGGCCCCTGCCGCCTCCGCGAGGTGAAGGAGGGGATCGCGGCGTGGCTCACGGAGCACGAGTACGAGTCGCTCGCGCAGGCCCGCGGCAGCATGAGCCAGGCGAACTGCCCCGAGCCCGGCGCCTTCGAGCGCGCCAACTACATGAAGACGGTCCACTCGTACCGCAAGTAGCCGGGCGGCCGCACGGCCGATGGGCGGCGCCGGGGCGACGATGCCCCCGGCGCCGCCCGTGTTTTCGGGGTAGGATGTGCGGATGCGCCGTCGCGGGGCCCTGATCGTCATCGCCGCCGCCCTCGCCGTGCTCGCGTGGCTCTCCGCGCGGCCGGAGGTCGCTCCGCCGGGGGCGCCCGCGCGGGAGAGCGCCTCCGCTCCGTCATCCGCGCCGGAGTCCGCCGGTCCGAGGACGCCCCTGTTGCCACCGGCGGCGCCGCCCGCCACGGCCGAGGAGGTCTCCGAGCCCGCGCCGCCCGCCGGCGCACCTCCGGCGGCCGGCGATCTGCCCCCCGAGGGGCCGCCCCCGCCCCTCATCGCCGACGCGCGGGCCGACCTCTCCCCCGCCGAGGCCGCCACCCTCCCCGGGGGCGGGGCGCCGCTGCCCGAGGTCCGCGTCGAGACGCTGCTGCGCGAGGGTCTCGGGCACGTCACCGGCACCGCCCGGACGGTCGGCGACCGCGCGCCCGTCGTGGAGACCGGCGTCCCGGTGGAACTCACGGGGAAGGTGGTGGAGGCCGACACGGGGGCGCCGGTACCGGACGCGGAGATCGTGCTCCACTCCGCGTTCTACGTCCGCACGGCGTTCTACGACCACCACCTCGAGGAGGTCGCCCGGGCGATCACGGACCGCGAGGGGGAGTACCGCGTGGATCGCCTCGACACAGATCCCGCGCACTTCGGGCCCGGCGGGAAGGTCTACGTCACGGTGCGTGCGGAGGGCCATGCCCCGCAGCCGCCCCGCGAGGTGCGCGTGCTCGCTCCGGGCGCCCGCTGCCGCGTGGACACGGTGGCACTGTCCCGGGACGTGCACACGGTGACGGGCCGCGTCGTGGACTACTGGGAGGGAAAGCCCGTGGCCGGGGGCCTCGTCCTCGCGACGGGGGCCGTGGACCCGGTGCCGTATCCGAAGGACGAGCGCGGCGTCTTCTTCCTCTGGGCGCCGCGGGCGGTCACGGACGCGGAGGGCCGCTTCACGCTCGAAGGCGTCGGCGCCGGCGTGCAGGTGCTCTCCGTCCACGGCGGGGACGACTGCGCCGGGCGGACCACGGTCCTCGTTCCCGTCGCGGGGGAGGTCGTGATCCCCTGCCGCGCGTTGCGCGGACGGATCGCCGGGCGGGTCCTCACCGACGCCGGCGACCCGGTGCCGCTCGTCTATGTGACCGGCGGCGACAACGGGACGCACACGTTCGCCGACGGGACTTTCGTCCTCGAGAACTTCCGCGGCGACCCGGTGGACATCTCCTTCACCCACCCCGACTACGAACCGGCGGTCCGGACCGGCGTGCCGGATGGCGAGAAGTCCCTCGAAGTCCGCCTCGACGCACGCCTCCCCCGGGTCCGCTTCCGCGTCGTCGATGACGCCACGGGGGAGCCCACCCCGCTCGTGGAGATCCGGTTCGGCTTCTCCGGCGGGCGCCGTCCGCCTTTCGACGCCTCGCCGATCCACCTCGGCGCAGTGGGCCTCTACGAGCTTCGCCTCCCGCGGCACGCCACAACGGCGGAGGTGGCGGCCCCCGGGAAGGGCTCCGCCACCGTCGATCTCTCCGCCGCCCGCGACGGCGACGAGTTCGAGGTCCGCCTGAAGTAGGCGTGCGCCATTGTGCCGCCCCTGGCGGAGTGCTACCGTGAACCCGGACCATCGGGGTCGGCGCCCCGGAAGGAGGGGACATGGTTCGGGGGATCCTCGCCCTTCTCGCCCTCGGCTTCGGCATCGCGCTGGCTGGTCCCGAACCCGCGGCCGGCGACGGGGCGGCCGCCCTCGCCCGAGCGCGGGAACTCGAAGGGCGGATCGGGGGCCTCTACCGCACGGGCGCTTTCGCCGAGGCGCTGCCGCTCGCGGAGGAGGCGCTGGCCCTGCGGCGGGGCGCCGGCGGGCCGGACGGCCCGGAAGTCGGCGGGCTCCTCAGCACGATCAGCACGCTCCTCATGGAACTGGGCCGCTACGAGGAGGCCGCGAAGGCCGGCGAGGAGGCCCTGCGGGTCTTCGAAAAAGCCCTGGGGCCCGAGGATCCGAACGTCGCCGGGTGCATCGCGAACCTGGGGCTCATCCTCCGCCGGCAGGGCCGGTTCGAGGAGGCCCGGGAGCGGTACGACCGCGCGCTGGCCCTCGAGGAGAAGGTCCTCGGCCGGGACCACCCGGAGGTCGCCTACACGCTCACCAACCTGGCTGAACTGTCGAGGCTCCAGTACCGGCTCTCCGACTGCGTGAACCTGAACCGGCGAGCCCTCGCCATCGCCGGGGCGCATCCTGAGTTGCAGGGTCTCGCCCTCACGACGCGGAACAACCTGGCCAGCGCGCTGTTCGAGCAGGGCTACCTCGCCGAGGCGCAGGTGGAGTACGAGCGGGTGCTCGCGGAGTTCGAGGCCCATGCGGGGGGAGACCACCCCTTCCTCGCACGGATTCTCCTCAACCTCGCCAACGTGCGCGACACCCGGGGGCTGTGCGAGAAGTCGCGCCACCTCTGCGAGCGGGCGGCCACCATCATCGAGAGGACGCTCGGTCCCGAACACCCCGACATGGCGATGGTCCTCACGAACCTCGCCGTCCGCCACGTGAACATGGGACGGTTCGACGCTGCCGCCATCCTCCTCGAGCGGGCGCTGGCCATCGATGAACAGGCCCTCGGAGAGAAGCACCCCGAGACCGCCCGGGCCCTGACGAAACTCGCCAGCGTCCTGACGCTGCTGGACCGCCTCGACACCGCGGAACCGCTCGCCCGGCGGGCGGTGGAGGCGCTGACGCCGACCGACGGCCCCGAGCTGCCCGAGTACCACGACGCCGTCACCCACCTCGGCGTGATCGAGCAGGGGCTCGGTCGCGCAGACGTCGCGCGCGCGACGCTGGAGCGCGCGCTCGCGATCGCGGAGCGGGTCTTCGGCACCGAGCATCCCGAGTACGGCCGGGCCCTCGAGAATCTGGCCACCTGCCACCTCCTCGCAGGGCGTTACGCCGAGGCCCTGCCGTTCGCGGAGCGGTCCCTCGCCGTGCGCGAGAGGACCGTGGGGCCCGACCATCGCAGCACGGCGGAGTCGCTGAGCACGCTGGCCGGGCTCCTCGACCGCCTGCGCCGGCTCACCGAGGCCCGGCCTCTCCACGAACGGGCGCTCGCCATCGTGGAGACCGAGGCGCACCGTCAGATCGGCACGCTGGAGGGCCCCGAGCGCCTCGCCCTGGTCCGCGCCCTCCGCCGTCACCTCGACGGCTGCGTGTGGAACGAGGTCGAGGGCGGCGTGGACGCCTGGCCGCTGGTGCTGCGTTTCAAGGGCCTCGTCGCGCGCGCCGACACGGCGGAGCGCGCGCTCCTACGCCGCGGAGGTGCTGACATCGCCGCCGGGATCGAGGACCTGCGGGCGGCGGAACGGAGGCTCTCGGGGCTGGCGAGCTCCATCCCCATCGGTGCCGAGAGAAGGGCGCAGTGGCAGGAGCGCTACGCCGCGGAGGCCGCGGGGCGCCAGAAGATCGCCGCTGATCTGGCCCTCCGGTGCGCGCCGCTGCGCGCCGGCCTCGAGCGTCTCGACATCGGAGTCGAGCAGGTGCAGGCCGCCCTCGACGAGGGCGACGTCCTCATCGACTTTCTGCGGGCGAACGACCTCTACTACGCGTGGATCCTGAACCGGACCGGCGACACGATCCAGGGCCGTCTGGGGACCGCACCGGCGGTGGAGGCGGCCTGCGCGGCGCTCGCGGAGTCCGCCGGGAAATCGCCCCCGGGCGATCCGGTTCACACCGCGGCCGTGAAGGCTTTCGAGGAGACCGTCCTCGCGCCACTCGTTCCGCACCTCCCTGAGGGCGCCGGGACCGTCTACATCTGTCCCGACGCGGCCCTCGGCACGGTCCCGTTCGCGGCACTGCCCGCGCTGGGCGGACACCCCATCGTCTACCTTCTCATGGCCCAGGATCTCGTGCCCCTGCGCGACGCACCACCGCCGGGGACCGGCGCGCTGCTCGTGGGCGGCGTGGACTACGGCCGGAGCGCGGAGGAGGTCGCGGACCCGACGGCGGCCCGGGGCTGGTCGTTCGCGCCGCTGCCGGGCACGGCGAAGGAGGTGGCGGGCATCGCCCCTCGCCTCGGGGAGAAGGCGGTGACCCTCACCGGCGCGCAGGCCACGGAAGGCCGGTTCCGCGAGGCGGCCCGGGGCCGGCGGATCCTCCACCTCGCCACCCACGGGAAGGTGCGGACCGACGTCCGGTCCGGCCTCGCCCCGGTCAGGGGCCGGGAGCACTGGCTGGGCACGAGCCAGATGACGCAGATGGCGGGCTGGGATCCCATGCTGCTGGCGGGCCTCGCCTTCGCCGGCGCCTCCACCGGCGACGGGGGCGGCGGCGACGACGGGATCCTCACCGCCCTCGAGGCCTCGAACCTCGACCTCGACGGCACCGACCTCGTCGTCCTCTCGGCCTGCGAGACGGCGCGTGGAAGGGCGGAGCCCGGGGAGGGCATCCTCGGCCTCGTGGCGGGTTTCCGGATGGCGGGCGCGCGGCGGGTGGTCGCGAGCCTCTGGCCGGTGGATGACGAGACGGCGGGGCTGTTCATGCAGCGGTTCTACGAAGCGATGCTGCGCGGGGAGAACCCTCTCCCGCCGGCGCAGGCGCTCCGTGAAGCGTCGCTCGCCGTCCGTGCCGCCCACCCCGCCCCCCGCCACTGGGCTGCCTTCGTCCTCTACGGCCGCTGAGGCGCGGAGGCGCGAGGTGCGGATGCGGGCTCGTTTTCACGGTCCTTCTGTCATCGCCATTTCCGGCGCGAACGGCCAAAATGACGGCGGTGAGGCCGATCGACGCGGCCGCAAGGAGGCCAACGTGAAGAGAGCGGAACTCGACTGGGCGCACCTCCCCTTCGGCTACCTGAAGACGGACTACAACATTCGCTACGTGTGGCGCAACGGGCAGTGGGACAAGGGGACGCTGAGCGGCGACGAGACGATCCCCCTCCACATCGCCGCCACGTGCATGCACTACGGGCAGGAGGCCTTCGAGGGGCTCAAGGCCTACGAGCAGAAGAACGGGGACATCGTCGTCTTCCGGCCCGAGGAGAACGCCCGGCGTCTTCGCCGCTCGGCGGAGAAGACGTTCATGACCGTCGTGCCGGAGGAGGTGTTCCTCGAGGCGGTCTTCCGGGTGGTGAACGCCAACCGCCGGTTCATCCCCCCCTACGGCCACGGGGCGTCGCTGTACATCCGACCCCTCCTCATCGGCAGCGGCCCCCAGATCGGCGTCCGGCCGGCCGAGGAATACACGTTCATCGTCCTCGTGACTCCCGTGGGGCCGTACTTCAAGACCGGGTTCAAGCCCGTCCACCTGGTCGTCGAAGAGGAGTACGACCGCGCCGCCCCGCACGGCGTCGGCGACGTGAAGGTCGGCGGGAACTACGCCGCCGGACTCCGGGCCTCGCTGCGCGCGAAGAAGAACGGCTACGCCGAGGTCCTCTACCTCGACGCCACACACAAGCACTACATCGACGAGTCGGGCCCGGCGAACTTCTTCGGCGTCACCCGCGACGGCCGCTACGTCACCCCCCAGAGTCCGTCCATCCTGCCGTCCATCACGAACATGTCCCTCGTGGACCTCGCCGAGGAGCTCGGGATGCGCCCCGAGCGGCGCCCGATCGCCATCGAGGAGGTCTTCCACTTCGTGGACGCGGGCTGCTGCGGGACCGCGGCCGTCATCACCCCGGTGGCCTCGATCACCTGGCGCGACCGCAAGGCCGTCTACGTCACCGGCGACGAGCCCGGGGAGCACTGCCAGCGCCTCTACCGGAAACTGACCGGCATCCAGCTCGGGGAGGAGCCGGACCGGCGCGGCTGGATCCGGAAGGTGCCCGAGGCGTGACGGTGCCCCTCAGGGCCGGGGCGGGCCGTACCGGATGACCTGCACGCGCTCGAGGGTCAGCAGCCCCGAGCCCATCAGGGGCTCGATGGCGGCCACGAACGTCTCGATCTTGCGCTCGTCGTCCACGATCTCCACGACCATCGGCAGGTCGCCCGAGAGCCGCAGGATCTTCGCCGTGTGGATGCGGCTGTCGTGCCCGAAACCCATCGGCCCGCGCAGGACGGTGGCGCCCGCGAGGCCCATCTGCCTCGCCTTGAGGACGAGGGCCTCGTAAAGCGGCCGGCCGTCGGCCCGGTCGTCCTCGCCGAGGAAGATCCGCAGGAGCACGGCGTCCGTCGGTACCCTCACGGCGACCTCCTATCGGTTGACCCAGTGACCGAGGGCGAAGCCGACCCACGCCCCGACGAGGCAAAGCACGACGGACAGGACGACGTTCAGGGCCGCCCGCCCCCACTCCCCGTCGGAGAGCAGCGTCAGCGTCTGCAGGCTGAACGAGGAGAAGGTCGTGAAGCCGCCGAGGACCCCCGCCATGAGGAACTGCCGGGTCGCGGTTCCCGCCAGAAGCCTCCCGTCCGGTCCCGTCACCACATAGACGGCGCCGATGAGTAGGGACCCCGCGACGTTGACGACGAGGGTGCCCCACGGGAACGTCTCGCCGACCGACCGGGCCACGACGCCGCCGAGGAGGTAGCGGCAGACCCCGCCGACGGCCGATCCGAGCGCCACCCAGAGCGGGACGACGACGTGGGCGGCCTCCAACTACCGTTCCCCGCGCACGAACGCACGCAGCCAGTCGAACCACGCCGGCAGCCCCTGTCCGGACGTCGCCGACAGCGCGATCACCGGCAGGTTCCCCCGGATCATCGCAAGGTCCTTCAGGAACACGTCCAGCTTGAACGGGACGTGCGGGAGGAGGTCCACCTTCGACAGGATGAGGAGGGCGGCCTCCAGCAGAAGCGCGGGGTGCTTCGCCGGCTTGTCCTCTCCCTCGGGGACGCTGAACATCCCGACCTTGACGTCCTGGCCCAGGTCGAAGGACACCGGACAGATGAGGTTGCCCACGTTCTCGACGACGAGGAGGTCGAGTTCGGAGAGCGGCAGGCGTGCCATCCCCTGCCGCACCTGGTGCGCCTCGAGGTGACAGCCGCCTCCGGTGTTGATCTGCACGACGTGGGGCGTGTGGCGGGCGACGCGTTCCGCGTCGCGGGTCGTGGTCAGGTCGCCCGTGATGACGCCGATCGTCATCTCCTCGCGCAGCGCGGCCAGCGTCACCTCGAGCAGGGCCGTCTTGCCGCAGCCCGGCGAGCCCATGAGGTTCAGGCACTTCACGCCCGCCTCGCGGAGCAGGGACCGGTTGCCGGCGGCCACCTCGTCATTCAACTTGCCCACTTTCTGCACCACCGGGATTTCCATCAGACGCCTTTCTCCCCGTCGTCGGGGACGTCCACTTCGATGCTCCGCAGGAGCACGCCGCTGCCGGCGAGGATCTCCGGGCGGGCCTGCCCGCAGTGCGGGCACACGAGGAAACCGGGGTCCGGCGGGTCGTAGTCGCGGCCGCACCCCCCGCAGCGGACGGCGAGCGGCGTGCGGTCGACGTCGAGGCGGGCCCCCGCGAGCCCGGCCTCCCCGGCGAGCATCTCCCAGAGGCTCATCAGGACCTCGGGCTCCACGTGCTCGAGCGCACCCACCTCCACTCGCACGGCGACGAGCGCGGCGCCCTCGGGCAGGGCCGCCCGCACCTGGTCGATGAGGGACGTGGCGATGGAGAATTCGTGCATGGAGGCGGTTGAGATCCCGTCGGAGATGGCTCCGCGGGCCGATTATAATCCGGTCGATGGCCCAGGCGACAACGCCCCCGCCGGGCACCCGCAAGACGCTCATTCACCGCCAGCTGCTGGGCCCCGGTCTCTATCAGCACACCGTGGTCCGGCTCCTGGTGGCTCTGGGTACCGTCGTGGGCGCACTCTTTGCGCGGTCGTTCATCGGCATCGAGGGTCTCGATGTCGGCGCCCTCGTCGTCCTCGGCGTCATCATCATGGCCTACGACGGGGTGGCGTGGGTCCTCGTCCGGCGCCACCGCGAGCGCGAGGAATCCCCGGAGGTCCTGGCGCGCCTGGCGCTGGTCATGCACGCCTCCATCGTGCTCGACCTGCTCGCCCTCACCGTGGCGATCTGGCTCGTGGGCGGCGCGCGTTCGCCGTTCCTCGTGTTCTTCCTCCTCCACGTGATCCTCGCCTACGTGAACCTGTCGCGGCGGGCGGCGATCATCTTCTCCCTCATCGCCTACGGCCTCCTCGCCCTGCTGGTGGCCGGCGACTACCACGGGTTCATGCCGTCCCGCCTGCCGATCGGCGCCGTCGCCTCCACCGCGCCCCTGGACCCGCGGTACGCGCTGACGATCCTCGCGGTGTTCGCCGTCCTCTTCGGCCTCCTCGGCTTCTTCCTCTCCAGCATCATCTGGCAGTTGCGGCAGGCGGAAAGCCGGATCCGGCTGGCGAACGCCGAACTCTGGCGGCTGAGCAACATCCGCCGGGACTTCCTCCACATCGCGATGCACAACATCCGATCCCCGGTGGGCGCGGTCTCCATGTTCCTGAAGAACCTGCGGGAGGGACTGACCGGACCGGTCACGGACAAGCAGAAGGAGACGCTGGACCGCTGCCTCTCGAGGCTGGACGGGCTCTCCGTCTTCCTCGGCGACATGCAGGCCTTCTCGGAGATCGAGGCCGGGATCATCAAGGCGGAGTTCGCGAACGTCGAGGTCCTCCCCATCCTCGAGAGCATCGTCGAGGAGTACCGGGAGATGGCCGACCAGCACCGGCACATGCTCATCCTCGACGTGCCGCGCTCGCTCCCTCCGGTCCTCGCCAACCGCCGCCTGCTGCGAGAGGCGATCGTGAACTTCGTCACGAACGCCATCCGCTACACACCGGACGGCGGCGTCATCACGATCCGCGCATGGTACTCGCCTCCGAGCATCCACATCGAGGTGGAGGACACGGGCGTGGGGATCACCCCCGCGGACCAGGCGCGCCTGTTCCAGGAGTTCGTCCGGCTGGACCGCCGGGGCACGCCGGTCGCCCGCGTGGAAGGCAGCGGGCTCGGGCTGTCGATCGTGAAGAAGATCGTGGAGGCCTTCGGCGGCACGGTGTCCGTGAAGAGCCAGCTCGGCAAGGGCAGCATCTTCGCGGTGGACCTGCCGGAGGCCCAGCCGTAGACGGCCGGCGGGCCCACGGGAAGCGGGACCCGGGGAGAGTGCGGGGCGCCTACGCCTTCAGTTTCGCCTTCAGGACCGTGAGCAGGGTCCGGCTGTCGAGCGGCTTCTGGAACACCCCGTCGAGGCCGAGGGCGGTGTAGTCAGCGGTCATGCTCAGGTTGTCGCCGACCGAGGAGAGCATGTACACGGGGATGTGGCTGCCCGCGGCCTTCAGTTCCTTGACGAAGGTCGTGCCGGAATCGACCTCCTCCATCATGAGGTCGACGACCACGAGGTCGGGGCGGGCGGAGCGGAACACCCGGATCCCCTCCTCCGCGGTGCGGGCCTCGACCATCTCGTAGCCGTTGGATTCGAGGATCATCCGGACCGCGTCCAGGTAGTCCTGGTCGTCGTCGACGTAGAGGATCACGAACTTCCCGTCACGCATCGTCTGACCTCCCGCCCGCCGCGGCGGCCCCGAACTCCCGGGCCGCGAGGACCGGCTGGAAGAAGCGGACCGCCTCGGCGAGGTTGCCGGCCGCCTTCGCCGACACGCCCTCGCCGAAGCCGTCGAAATCGTAACCGCGGATCGCGAGAACGTATCCCTCGGAATCCGCGCCGAAAAGCTCCCGGGCCATACCCATGACGGCACCCGGGGACACGGAATGGGTGCTGAAGGCGATCTCCGACTCCGGGCGCACCGGCCGGAAGGTGAACGGCTCGGGGCCCGTCGCGGCGGCGTCCGCGAACACGACGACGCCGTGGCGGGCGGCGCGCTCGGCGTCCTCCACCATCAACTGGTAGTCGGTCTCCACCGTGACGCCGGGCAGGTTCCACCCCGCGACCGTCTCCGCGAAGGCGGGGCCCAGACCGTCGTCCCGGCGTCCCGGGTTCCCGTAGCCGATGAGGAAGACCTCCGTCACCCGCGGGCCCTCCGATCCACGAGCCGTCCCGCGGCATCGTGGACTTCGACGACGAGCGGCATCCGGCCGAGGGCGTGGGTCGCACAGGAGAGGCAGGGATCGTAGGCGCGGATCGCCACCTCCACGTGGTTCAGCAGGCCCTCGGTGATCTCGTGCCCCGAGAGGTACTGCTTCGCCACGCTCTCGACGGCCCGGTTCATGGACTCGTTGTTGCTGGTGGTGGACACGATGAGGTTGGCCATCGTCACCGTGTCCGTCTCGTCCACCCGGTAGTGGTGGAATAGCGTGCCCCGGGGCGCCTCGAGGACGCCGACGCCCTCCGTCCGGCGCGGCCCGGTCGCCACGAGGTCCGCCTTCAGGAGGTCGGGGTCCGGCAGGAGGGCGACGATCTTCTCCGCCGCGTGGACCAGCTCGATCATCCTCGCCCAGTGGTAGGCCATCGTCACGTTGACGGGCTTGCCGCCGGCGAGGGCCTTGAACTCCTTCCGCGCGGCCTCCGCCTTCGGGGTGTCGATGAAGGAGCAGGCGTTCACCCGCGCCAGCGGGCCGACGCGGTACCAGCCGTTCTCCATCCCCACCGAGCGGATGAAGGGGAACTTCATGTACGACCAGGAGCGGACCTCTTCGCCGATGTGCTCCCCGTAACGCTGCACGTCGGCGTGGTCGAAGATGACCTTCCCGTCCGCGTCGATCGCCCGGAGCCCGCCGTCGTAGAGGTCCATCGCCCCGTCGGCCCGCACCACGGACAGGTGGTTCGAGGGGAAGGAGCCGAAGTCGCGGATCTCACCGAGGTGCTCCAGCGTGTAGCCGCGCGCCAGCGCCAGCGCCTCCTCGCACCACGCGAGGGTCTGCGCGGCATCCTTCGCGAGGTAGTCGCGCTCCTCGGCGGTGAGGCACTTGTTCACGCCGCCGGGGATCGCCCCGGTGCCGTGGACCCGCTTGCCCGCGGTGACCCGGATGACCTCCTGCCCGTACTTGCGCAGGAGGATCCCCTTCTTCGCCAGGTCCGGGTGACGGGCCGCCACGCCGAGGACGTGGCGGTTCTTCACGTCGGAGCCGAACCCGAACAGGAGGTCCGGGGAGGAGAGGTGGAAGAAGTGGAGGGCGTGCGACTGCACGAACTGCCCGTAGTGCATCAGACGGCGGACCTTCTCCGCCGTGGGGGTCAGCCGCTCGCCGCCGACGAGGCGGTCCACCGCCTTCGCGGCGCACAGGTGGTGGCTGACGGGGCAGATCCCGCACAGGCGCTGGACGGCCACCGGGAGCTCCCAGTACGGGCGCCCCTGGATGAACCGTTCGAACCCGCGGAACTCCACGACGTGGAGCCGCGCGCGGGATACCTTGCCCTCGTCGTCGAGGAGGATCACGACCTTCCCGTGGCCCTCCACGCGGGTCACGGGCTCGATGACGATCCGTCGGGGTTCCTGCTTGGCGATCACGGCAGCCTCTCAATCGTACTTGAGGAGGGGATAGGGAAGGCTCGTGCGGCGGCGCGACAGGAGATCCGTCACCGCCTGCCAGATCGTGTCCGCCGAGGGCGGACACCCGGGAAGCTGGACGTCGATCTTCACGACCTCGCTGCACGGGTAGACCCGGTCGAGGAGCAGCGGGATCTCGTCGTCGCGCGGTATCGACCCGGAGGGGTTCACCACCGTGGGTCCCTTGAGGTACGCCTCCTCGAGGCACTCCGACAGCGGCACCGTGTTCCGCAGGGCAGGGATCCCGCCCATGGTGGCACAGTCGCCGAAGGCCACGAGGACGTCGCACTTCCGCCGGAACTCCCGGAGGACCTCGACGTTCTCCTCGTTGGCGCAGCCTCCCTCGACGAGCCCCACGGCGCAGCGCCCCTCGAACCGCTTGATGTCGTTGATGGGCGAGCGGCCGAACTCCACGACCTTCGCCAGGTCGAGGATCCGCTCGTCGATGTCGAGCAGCGACATGTGGCAGCCGAAGCAGCCGGCGAGCGAGCAGGTGGCGACCTTCGGCTTTTCAATGGGCCTCGTGCTCACTTCTTCACCTCCGTCTTGCGCGCCTCGATGTCGGAGCCGATGGGCGCCTTGTCGTAGGGCCGCTGGCCGACGGGCACCGCGAAGCCCTGGCGCTTCCGCAGGAGCGATCCCACGGGGCACACGGCGAGGGCCCGGTCCGTGGCGTCGGCGTTCGAGTCCTTCAGGCGCGCGTCGCCGAGGACCGCCAGCCGCTTGCGGTCGCCGCGCCCGACGAAGCCGAACACCTGCTTGCCGTCGAGATCCCGCGACGCCCGCACGCACCGCCCGCAGAGGATGCAGCGGTTGCGGTCGATCATGATGTCGGGGTGCGAGGCATCCACCTCCCGCGAGGGGAACAGCAGCGGATACCGGCTGGCGGCGATGCCCAGGCGATAGGCCAGGGCCTGCAGTTCGCAGTGGCCGCTCTTCTCGCAGAACATGCAGAAGTGGTTGCCGCCCGCGAACAGCATCTCGACGAGCTGCCGGCGGAAGTCGCGCAGCCGCTCGGTGTCGTTCTCCACGACCATCCCCGCGGTGACGGGCGTCGTGCAGGCCGCGCACGGACGGCCGTTCGCGGTGACGGTGCAGACCCGGCACGAGCCGAAGGGCGTCAGGCCGGGCATGTGGCAGAGCCGCGGGATGTAGATGCCGGCGGCGTCGGCGGCCTCGATGATCGTCTGGCCGAACGTCGCCTGCACTTCCACCCCGTCGACGAGGATGTTGACGGTCGCGCTCACCGGTGACCTCCATCTTCTCCCGACGCGTGGACGGACCGCCGGCCCGCGAGGACCTCCGCCTCCCGGACCGAGCGATCGAGCTCGAAGGACCGCCGGAAGCCCTCCGGGTCCTCGCGGACCAGGGCGTCGTAGACGGGCCGGAAATTGACGAGCGAGGTGAGTACGGGGTTCGCCGCGGTCTGGCCGAGACCGCAACGGCTCGTCGCCTTCATGGCCAGGCCGAGCTCCTCCAGCCGGGCGAGGTCCGCGGGCTCTCCGCGCCCCCGCCGGATCCGCTCCACGTACTCCATGAGCAGCCGGTTGCCGACGCGGCACGGCGTGCAGTACCCGCAGGACTCGTCCACGAAGAACTCGAGGAAGGAGTGGACGATCTCGAGGAGGTTGCGGCCGGGGCCGAAGACCATGACCGAGCCACCGGTCGAGAGGTCCTCGTAGCCGATGGTCCGGTCGAACTCGGCCCGGGACACGAGCTGCCCGCTCGGACCACCGACCTGGACGGCGAAGGCTTCCTCGCCGCCGGCCATGTGGAGGACCTCGCGGAGGCGGATGCCGAACGGCACCTCGTAGATGCCCGGCAGCCGGCAGTCGCCGGCGACGGAGAGCAGTTTCGTACCGCTGCTCTGCTCGTTACCGTGCTGGGCGAAGTGCGCCGGGCCGAGTTCGAGGATCTTCGCCACGCAGCACAGCGTCTCGACGTTGTTCACCACCGTGGGACAGCCGAGGTACCCGCGCTGCGCGGGGAACGGCGGGCGGTTGCGGGGATCGCCGCGGAGCCCTTCGCAGGACGAGAGCAGGGAGGTCTCCTCGCCGCAGATGTACGCGCCGGCGCCCATCTGGATCCGGATGTCGAACTTCGCCGGACGCTTGCCGTTGATGCGCTCGCCGAGGAGCCCGTCCCGCCGGCGCTGCTCCAGCACCGACTCGAGGTACGGCCGCAGGTAGGCGTACTCGCCGCGCAGGTAGAGGATGCCCTCTTCCGCGCCGATGGCGTAGCCGGCGATCGTCATGCCCGCGAACACCCGGTCGGGCATCTCGGTCAGCAGCACGCGGTCCTTGAAGGTCCCCGGTTCGCCCTCGTCGGCGTTGCACACGACGAACTTCCGCGTGCCGGGGGCGGCCCTCGTGAACTCCCACTTCATGCCGGTGGGGAACCCGGCGCCGCCGCGGCCGCGGAGACGCGCGTTCTTCACCGCGCGGATCACCTCCGCGGGGGACATCGCGAGGGCCATGGAGATGGCCACCCCGCGCTTGAGTTCGGAGAACACGACCGGGCCCACCTGCCGGGTGTTGTTGCGGACCATGGCCCGGACGAGGGGGTGGGCGTTCTGGCCGTCGCCGGACCGGGTCACCAGGCGGCGGGGGTCCATGTGCTCCCGCAGGCCCTCCACGATCTCGCGGGCGCGGTCCGAGTTCAGCTCGGTGACCACGACCTCGTTCACGAGAGCCGCGGGGGCCTGGTCGCTCATGCCGATGCAGGCCGTCCGCTCGAGGCTGATCCGGCCGTCCGGGGTCGTCTCCCCGAGACCGATGCCCAGTTCCTCGGAGAGGGCCCGGACCACGCGTCCGTATCCGTGCAAACGATCGATAATGTCGTCGCAGAGGCGGATGACGACCCGGCCCTTCGGTTCGCGGGAGAGGAAGGAGTAGAAGGACACCAGGCCTTCCACCTCCACCCGCGGGGCCCCCGTCACGGCCGAGATGAGGTCCATCGCGGGGCCCGAGACGCAGCCCAGCTTCGCCTGGACGTCCCGTGCGATGTCCACCAGCCGCGTGGGATCGCTGTCGTAGCGGCGGCAAACGAGCCGCACGGTGGATTCGAGGGTCTCACTCACACATCACCTCGGGAGAGGGAAAGTCCGCAGACAACGGCCGGAACGGGGTTTTTTCCTCGCCGTCCGGACGGTCTTCGGGGCGGCGGCATTTGTCCTCACGGAGAACGGCCGTCCTCTGCACGCACCGTGCCGGTCGAGGGAAATTCGGACCGGAACACACTCAGATCGAGCGTGGGCTCAGCAGATGCGGGGAAGTGCCTCACCGTAGGGTTTTGAAACAACCCGCCGCCCCCCCGCGCCGGTGGCGAGTTCGCACAGCCCGTCGCGCTCGGACGCGAACCGCCCCACCACCGCCGCCTCCCGACCGAGCGGGTGCGACCGGAGGGCGGAGAGCGCCCGCTCCTCGGCCCCCCCGCGCACGACGGCCACCACCTTCCCCTCGTTGGCGGCGGTCAGGGGATCGAGGCCGAGCAGATCGGCGGCATACCGCACCTCGGGCCGGATCCGGATCGCGGAGGCGTCGAGGGTCAGGCGCAACCCCGCGGCCGCCGCGAGGTCGGCGCACACGCCAGCCACGCCGCCCCGGGTGGGGTCGCGCAGGAACAGCACCTCCCCCGGCGCGCCGCTGAGAAGCCGGGCGACGAGGGAGCCCAGCGGCGCGACGTCGCTCGGGAGGGCGCTGGCCACCCCCGGCGTGCGCTGGAGCATGATCGCGAGGCCGTGGTCGCCGATGCTCCCCGAGAAGAGCACCGCGTCGCCGGGCCGGATCTCCCGGATGCCCCGCGGGCGATCCGGCCGGAGGATGCCGATGCCGGCGGTGTTCAGATACATGCCGTCGGCCTGACCACGGGCGACGACCTTCGTGTCCCCGGTCACGATCCGGACCCCGGCTTCGGCGCAGGCGGCCGCCGCCGAATCGAGCGCCCGCGCCAGCGTGGCCACCGGGAGCCCCTCCTCGAGGATCAGGCCGAGGGACAGATGCAGCGGCGTGGCCCCCGCCACCGCGAGGTCGTTCACCGTACCGCACACGGCGAGACGACCGATGTCGCCACCGGGGAAGAACAGGGGTTGCACGACGTAGGAGTCGGTCGTGAAGGCGAGCGCCCCGCAGGCGGGGAGGAGCGCGGAGTCGCCGAGCGGGTCGAGCCACTCGTTGGTCAGCCTCGGGAGGACGACCTTCCGGAGCAGCTCGTCCGTCAGCGTCCCGCCGCCCCCGTGCGCCAGGAGCACTCTCTCGCCGCCGTCCTCGCTCATCCCCTGAGGATACCGGGGCGAAATACGGAGGCGGGCTCGTTTTTTCGCGCCGCGGCGCCCACCCGGACACCGGTCTCTGCGGACACCGGTCTCCGGACACCGGTCTCTGAGGAGATCCTCCGCCGAACCAACCCCCATCCACCTCTCCCGGACACCGGTCTCTGAGGAGATCCTCCGCCGAACCAACCCCCATCCACCTCTCCCGCCCGATCCGGCGGAGGATCTCCTCAGAGACCGGTGTCCGGGCGATAGCGGAACCACGCCGCGCAGGCGCCTTCGCTGCTCACCATGCACGGCCCCACGGGGTTCAGCGGTGTGCAGGCGCCGCCGAACAGCGCGCAGTCCACGGGATCGCACTTCCCGGTGATGACCTCCCCGCAGCGGCAACCGGGCGGATCGGTTTCTTCGGACTCCGAAACACCATGGACGACGCGGGCGTCGAACCGGCGGTACTCCTCGCGCAAGGCGAGGCCGCTCCCGGGGATCGTGCCCAGCGCGCGCCAGACGGAATCCGCCGGCACGAACACGCGCTCGATGACCTCGCGGGCCCTGGGGTTCCCGCCAGGCCGGACGACCTCCGGGTACAGGTTCGAGAGTTCGCTGCGGCCGTCCGCCACCTGCCGGGCGAGGTGGAGAACCGCCGCGAGGATCTGCGCCGGCTCGAAGCCCGCCACCGCGCAGGGCTTTCGGTGGTCCCGGACCACCGGGAGATAGGCCTCCGGGCCGATGACCACGCTCACATGGCCCGGGCAGAGGAACCCGTCGACCCTGACCTCGGGATCGGCGAGGAGGGCGAGCAGGGCCGGCATCACGAGTTTGTGCGCCGTGAGCACCGTGAAGTTGCCGAGCCCCTCGCGGGCCGCCGCCAGCACCGCGGCGGCGGTGGCGGGCGTCGTCGTCTCGAAGCCCACGGCGGCGAGGACGACCGCGCGGTCCGGCTCCGCCCGGGCGGCGGCCAGCGCGTCGAGCGTGCTCCCGATGACGCGCACGTCCGCGCCGGCGCCGCGCGCCCGCTCGAGGGATCCGGCGGTGCCGGTGACCCGCATGAGATCGCCGTAGGTGGCGATGACCGTCCCCGGCCGGCGCGCGAGGTCGAGCAGCGCGTCCACGTACCCCCGCGGCGTCACGCAGACCGGGCACCCCGGCCCGGACAGCAGGCGCACGCCCTCCGGCAGGAGCGAGTGCAGGCCGCTGCGGGCGGCGCTCACGGTGTGCGTCCCGCAGACCTCCATGAGCCGGATCGGCCGCCCCGCGCGGGCCGCCACCGCCCGGAGGTCCGCCGCCAGGGCCGCGAGTTCCCCGCTCACGCCCCCTCCTCCTCCGCGGCGGCCATTTCGCGCACGATCTCGAAGGTCTTCTTCGCCTCCTCCTCGGAGATCCGCTCGATGGCGAATCCGGCGTGGACGAGGACCCAGTCCCCCGGCCCCGCCTCGGGGGTCAGGGCGAGGCTCAGACGGATGCGGGCGTCCCCGAGGAGCCCCCAGGCCTCCTCCCCTTCGCGCGTCTCGACCTTCACCGGGATGGCCAGGCACATGCCGTCACCTCCGCTCCCCGGCGCAGGATACCCGGCCGTTACCGCCAGCGGGCGTCGTTTCGCGGCGGTGACACCGTCGGAGTTGGCCCCCCGGGCCCGGGGGAGGTACGGTGTTTGCACCCGCCCCGGATACGGAAGGCGTCTCCACCGGAGGTCCCATGGCCGCAGCCCGTCTCGCCGCCGTCGTCCTCGCCGCCCTTCTCCCCCCGCTGGCCGCCGCCGGCGAGCCCGCCCCGCTCGACCGGGCCCGCGCCCTCATCGAAGCGGGCGAGCTCCAGGCCGCCATCGACCTGCTCCAGCAGGAGATCGAGACGAACCCGACGGTGTTCGACCTCCGCCTCGAACTCGCCCGGGCCGGCGCCGGGCTCGCCCGCGTGGTCGGCGTCGAGGACGGCGCCTCGGCGGCGGCGCTCGCGTGGCTGGACGCCCTGAAGTGGGCGGAGGAGGCCTCCCGGCTGAACCCCATCGACCGCGAGGGCCTCCGACTCATCGCCGAGGCGGCGGAAGGCGCGGGGGAGGCGGGGAAGGCGACCGAAGCGTGGCTCCGGCTCGTGCAGTACGCACCCGACGACCTGGCGGTCCTCCGCCGGGCGGGGTTCGCACTCGCCATCGCCGGCCGCCACGCCGAAGCCGTCGAGGCCTTCCGGACGGCGGAAGCCGCGGACGGCCCGGAGCCCGCATCCCTCCTCGCCCGCGCCGAGGCGCATGACGCCCTGGGCCAGGCGGCGGAGGCGATCGAGAGCGCCGCACGGCTCTTCCGGATGGAAGCGGATCGGGACGCTCCGAGTTCTTCGACCGCGCGACGCGCCCTCGACCTCCTGTGGTCCGCGGGGCGCAAGGCCGGCGCGTTCGACCGGCTGGAGGCGATCTACACCGCCTGGTCCGGACGCTACCCGACCCTCACCGCCCCCCCGTACTACCTGGGACACGCCCGCATCGCCCGGAACCGCTACGTCCCCGCCGTGGAGGCGTTCCGGGTCCTCACCGAGCGCGCCCCCCGCTGGGCCGAAGCCTGGCGGCTCCTCGCCGGCGCGCTGGTGGACGCGAGGCGGGCCGGAGAGGCGGCGGACGCGATGGAGAAGGCGATCGCCCTCGAGCCGCCCGGGAGCGACGATGCCGCGCTCCTCGACCGGATCGCCCGGGCCGCGGCGGACGGGGGCGACGTGCCGGCGGCCCTCGCCACGCTCGAGCGGTTTCCCGCCTTCGCGGACGGCTTCCCCGATCTCCGGCTCCTGCACGGCGACCTGCTGCTCCGCGCCGGCCGGGATGAGGAGGCGGCCCGCCTCTTCGCGGCCCTGGCCGCCGTGATGCCCGGCGAGGAGGCTCCCGCGGCCCGCCTCCAGAAGGCGATCGCCCGCCTCCTTGCGGCGGGCGGGGCGCCGTCGGACCTCGCGGCGCTCCGGACGGTGCGCCCGGAGGCCGCCGGCCGCGCCGAGGTCCTTGCGGACTTCGAAAAGGCGCAGGTCCTCGTGCGGACGTCCCGGGGGGCCGACGGCGGCGTCGAGGCCGGGGCCTTCCGGCTCGCGCGGCGGCTCGAGCACCCGCTGATGCCCGCCACTCTGGCCATCCTGCTCCTGCCGGAGATCGACAGCCGGCCGCTCTCCTCGCTCCGCTTCGACGTGCGCGGCCCCGCGGGCAGCCGCCTCCGCGTCGGCGCGAAGGACCGCTGGGACGACTACGATCTCGAGCTTGCGGCGATGAACCGATTCCTCCACGAGCAGGCGGTGACGCTCACCGGGGAACGGCAGACCGTCGTTCTGCCGCTCGCCGGCTTCGCCGCGCCGGGCGACCAGGGCACGGTCGTCCGCCTCGCCCGCGAGGGGCTCCGGGGCGTGACCTTCGAGCTCCGGCCCCGCGCCGGCAGTTCGGAGGACCTCGCCCCCGAGGTCGTGATCGACGACGTCGCCCTCGTGGCCGCCGACGGGACGGCGCAGGTCCTCGCGGACTTCGACGTTCCCGCCGAGGAGGTCATCGCGTCCTTCGAGGGCCCGGCGGCGCCGCTCCAGTCCGTCCCCCGCATCGGCCAGACGGTGGAGGACTACCCCGCGGACTCCACGACGTTCGTGAACCCGAACCTCCTCGGTTCGCAGTTCGACCCCGCGATGGCCCACTCGGGAACGGGTTCGATCCGCGTCGCCGGCGAGACCCGGAACGCCGAGGACGACGGCCGGCCGGCCGCCCTGCGCCTCGACTTCCGCCCCGCCCGGGACTTCTCCGGGGCGAAGGCCATCGTCTTCTTCGCCCGCGGCGAGGCCGGCGGCGAGCGGCTCGTCGTGACGCTGTCCGACAGGGTGGACGAGGAGATCGGCTCCCCGACCGCCGCCGCCCCCCGGACGTTCGCGGACGGCCGCCTCGTGACCGAGGCCTTCGTCCTCGACCGGGAGTGGAAGGCGTTCCGCATCCCGCTCGCCGACTACCCCGAGGTCCTGCCCGGGGCGATCCGGTCGCTCCGGTTCGTGATCGGGGGGGCGCTCAACGACAAATCGGCGCGGGTCTACGTCGACGACGTCGGCGTCGAGTAGCCGGCGGCCAGCCGCGCGGCGGCCACCGCGGCCTGCCCGAGGGCGATCCCGCCGTCGTTCGGCGGCACCTCGCGGTGCAGGAGGACCGTCAGCCCCGCCGCCCGGAGCCTCGCCGCCACCAGGTCGGTCAGCAGCGCGTTGCAGAACACGCCCCCGGTCAGCCCCACGGTCCGCAGCCCGGTCCGCTCCGCCGCCGCCCGCGCCGCCCGCGCGAGCCCGTCGGCCACCGCGTCGTGGAAGAACCACGCCGCGAGGCCGGGCGCCTCGCCGCCGTCGAGCAACGCGGCGAGCGAGCGCGCGAGGGGCCGGTGGTCGATCTCGAGGAGCGCGTCCCCCGCCACGGACATCACGCCGTCGCCCGGGGGGCCGCCGCCCGCCGCGACGGCCGCCGCCTCCAGCGCCATGCCGCTCTCCGCCTCGAAGTCGTTGCGGTCGGCGAGGCCAAGGAGCGCCGCCGCGGCGTCGAAGAGGCGCCCGAGGCCGGAGGACGGCGGGCTGAGGTCGGTGCGCGGCAGGAGCGCGAGCACCGCGCGGCGGCGGCCCGGGTCGGGCATCGCGCGCGCCGCCGCCCGCGCCTCGGGGTCGGCGGCGAGGCCGGCGTCGGCGAGCCACGACAGCGCGCACCGTCCGATGTCCACCGCCGCCGTGTCGCCGCCCGGCAGGCGGAGCGGCCGCAGGCGCCCGAGGCGCGCGAAGTCGATCAGGTCCGCCGCCAGCACTTCGCCGCCCCACGCCGTGCCGTCCGGGCCGTACCCCACGCCGTCGCATACGAGGCCCAGCGTCCGCTCCGTCCGCCCGTGCTCGGCCAGGAGCGACGCGAGGTGCGCGTGGTGGTGGTACACGGGCACCGCCGCGAGCCCGCCCTCCTCCGCCCGGCGCAGCGCCTCGCGCCGCGAGAGGTAGCCGGGGTGCGGGTCGAACGCGATCCACTCGGGCCGGACGTCGAAGAGGCGCGTCAGGTCGGCGATCGTGTCGCGGAAGCGCTTCAGCGCTTCGGCGTAGGACAGGTCCCCGAGGTGCTGGCTCAGGATCGCCGCGCCGCCCCGGACCACGGCGACGACGCCCTTCAACTCACCCCCCGCGGCGAGGCCCGCCCGCGGGGCTGGCACCGGCAGCGGAAGCGGCGAGGGCGCGTAGCCGCGCGCCCGGCGGATCGGCCGGGGGCCGTCCGCCGCATCGAGGAGCACGGAGTCGTCCACCGCGCGCTCGATCGGCCGCTCGTGCACGAGCAGCGCGTCGGCGAGACCGCCGAGGCGGGCGAGCGCCTCCGCGTCCTCGCGCACGAGGGGGTCCTCGCTCAGGTTGCCGCTCGTCATCACCAGCGCCCCCGGGCCCTCCGCGAGGAGCAGGTGCTGCAACGGCGTGTGCGGGAGCATGACGCCGACGCGGTGGCTCGGCCCGCACACCGCGGGGGCAAGGTCCGCGCCCGGCCGGCGCGGCGCGAGCACGATGGGCGCGGCGGGCGAGAGCAGCAGCGCCTCCGCCGCCGGCGAGAGGCCCGCCAGCGCGCGGGCGAGGCCGAGGTCCCGGGCCATGACCGCGAACGGCTTGCGGTCCCGGCCCTTGGCGGTCCGGAGGCGGCCCACGGCCGCCTCGCTCCGCGCGTCGGCGGCGAGGTGGTAGCCGCCGAGCCCCTTCACCGCCACGACGCCGCCGCCGGCGAGGATCCCCGCGGCCCGCGTCACCGGGTCCCCGGGCAGGGGCGCGCCGGTCGGGCCCACGAGTACTAGCCGCGGGCCGCACCGGGGGCAGCACACGGGCTGGGCGTGGTAGCGCCGGTCGGCGGGGTCGGCGTACTCCCGGGCGCAGTCCGGGCAGAGGGGGAACCCCGCCATCGTCGTCCGTGGCCGGTCGTAAGGCAGGTCGCGGACGATCGTGTACCGAGGCCCGCAGTTCGTGCAGTTGACGAGCGCGTGCCGGTGGCGGCGGTCGGCGGCGTCGAGCATCTCGCGCCGGCAGTCGGCGCAGACCGCGGTGTCCACGGTGACGCGCCCGCGGTCCATCGCCGCGGAGTCGCTGGCGAGGATGCGGAACCCCTCGCCGGCGGCGGCACCGGGGCCGCCGGGCTCCTCCGCGACGGCGTCGATCCGCGCGAGGGCCGGGGCGTCCGCGCGGAGGCGACGCCGGAACTCCCCGACGGCGGACTCCGGACCCCGCACCTCCACGACGACCCCCGCGGCGTCGTTCCAGACGGAGCCCGACAGCGACAGGGAGGTCGCCAGGCGGTACACGAACGGCCGGAAGCCCACGCCCTGCACCTGCCCCGAGACGCGGAAGACGCGGGCGGTGGAGGCGGGCTCGGGCACCCGGGCATTCTATAGCGGAAGACGAAATTCCCTCGCCCGCGGCGGCACCAACCGTAGTTTGTTCCGCCGCCCATGAAAGTCCTCGACCACCTCGCGCGGTCCGCGCGGCCCTGCATCTCGTTCGAGATCATCCCTCCGCTCCGCGGCGGGAGCCTGCGGGAGCTCCTCGACGTCATCGAGGCCGTGATGCCCTACCGGCCCCCGTTCATCGACGTCACGAGCCACGCCGCGGAGGTCGAGTACGTCGAGGCCCCCGAGGGGATCCGCCGGAAGGTGAAGCGCAAGCGCCCGGGCACGCTGGGCCTGTGCGCCCTCATCCAGAACAAGTACGGCGTGGACGCGGTCCCCCACCTGCTGTGCCACGGGTTCTCCCGCGAGGAGACCGAGGACTTCCTCATCGAGCTCCGCTACCTCGGCATCGACAACGTGCTGGCGATCCGCGGCGACCGCAACGGGCACGCGAAGCCCCGCCCGGCCCACCGGACGGTCAACGAGCGGACCACTGACCTCGTGAAGCAGATCTCGGACATGAACGGCGGCCGATACCTCGAGGACGACCTCCTCGACGCGGACTCGTCGGACTTCTGCATCGGCGTGGGTGGTTACCCCGAGAAGCACTTCGAGGCGCCCAACCTGCCGGCGGACGTCCGGCACCTCAAGGCGAAGGTGGACGCCGGCGCGCACTACATCGTCACGCAGATGTGCTTCGACAACCGGCACTACTTCCGGTTCGTGACGGAGTGCCGGCAGGCGGGGATCGCGGTGCCGATCATCCCCGGGCTCAAGATCCTGACGCACCGGAGCCAGCTGACCTCGATCCCGCGGAACTTCCACGTGGAGATCCCGGCGGCGCTGGCCGACCAGGTCGAGGCCGCGCCCCCGGAGCGGGCGGCGGACATCGGCGTGGACTGGGCGGTCCGGCAGGTCTCCGAGCTCTTCGATGGAGGCGCCCCCGCCGCGCACTTCTACATCATGCAGGACGCGGCGCCCGTGTGCCGGATGATGGAGCGCCTCAACCGCTGACGCCGGCTCCGCCGATCTCCACCACCGTCTCGATCTCGAGGTCCGGGCGGAGCGTGTGGCGCACGGAGCAGTACCGGTCCATCGACAGCGCCAGGGCCTGGTCGACCTTCTCCCGCGTCATCTCCGGCGGGCCCGAAAGGCGGAACACGAGGCGCACCCTGGTGAAGTGCTGCGGGGGCTCCGTCCGCCGGGTCCCGGCAACCTCGGTCTCGAGGGCGGTCGGCGCGCAGCGCATCTTGCCGAGGATCGCCACGACGTCGATGGCCATGCACCCGGCGAGGCTGAGCAGCAGCGCCTCCACCGGCGTGCAGCCCCACTCCACCCTCGCATCGAACGAGAGGTCGTAGCCGCGTCTCGTCGTGCCGGTGAACACGAGGTCGCGATCCCACTTCAGGGTCGCGCGGACTTCGGGATCCACGCCGGCCTTGTGTTCACGCCCCTCCATCGCCGCCTCCCTCTGCCGGCCGCGCGAACAGGGCCTCCGCTTCGCGCAGCGCCTCCCGCATCTCCGCGCTGACCGCGGCCCCGAACTCCCGACCCGCCGGCTGCGCGGCGAGCACCCACGCGGAGAACTCCGCCTGCGCGCCGAGGAAGGCGAGCAGCAGGCGGAGCGACGGGTCGTGGGTGGAGCCGCCCGCCTCGCCGAGCGCTTCCGCGGGCAGCAGGCGCAGCGTGCCGGGGGCCGCTCCCATCTCCGCCGCGTCCGCGAAAAGGATGACCTCCGGCGCGTGCCGCAGGATGGGCCCCGTGAAGGACTCCGGCGCGGGTCCGGCGTCGATGGCGGGCCGGCCGGCGCGGGCGAGCGCCCGGGCGAGGAGCGGGCCGAAGGCGTCGTCGCCCCGCAGGTCGTTGCCGACACCGACGAGGAGCCAGCGCCGCGCGAGGAGCGGGGCGAGCCGCCGGTCTAGACCGGCCCCCACTCGTCCCTCAGGGTCACGCCGCGGCGGCAGGTGGGGCAGAGGACGCGCTGGATGTCGCTCCGGTTCATGGCGCGGTCGTCGCGCGGGATCGTCTCCCGCAGCCCGAGCTCCTCCTGGGCGACGAGGAACGCCGTGAGGTTGGAGTTGGACAGCGGGCCGAGCCTCCGGTGGATCCACAGCAGGTGGTCGCGCGGCGCGATGCCCTTCCCGCACAGTTCGCAGAGGACCATCTCCTTCTCGACGACGTCCCGCATGGCCTCGCGCGAGAACCCGGAGATCTCGTAGTCCTTGCTGAGGGTCACCCCCTCCTTCGTCGTGCAGCAGCGGACGCACTCGCCGCAGAAGATGCAGTTGTCGTGGTGGATGACGAGCCGCCGGACCCGCCGCCCGACCGCCGGCTCCTCCTCCAGGAGCTCGATGGCGCGCGCCGGACAGACCTCGCGGCACGCCCCGCACCCGATGCACTTCTCCGCGTGGTAGACGGGCTTGCCGCGGATGTTGTCCGGGATCGGAGTCGGCTGGCGGGGGAACGGGTGCGTGTAGGGACCCTTGAGGAGACTGGTCACCGCCTCCTTCAGTTCGCGCATCTTGGGCCACTTCATCGCGCCACCTCCCCTTCCGCCGCCGCCTTCGCGGCCGCCTCGCCCTCCTTGTCCTTCGCGTACTCGTCGCACACCGACTTCTCCCACAGCGGGATCCTGCCGCGGTGGGCGGCGCGCCCGATGGCGTGGGCGGCGGTCGGCGAGGTCATGGCCACGAACCAGACGCAGAGGATGGCCTTGACGCCCATGGCCCCGAAACCGTCGAGCACGAGCACCCCGGCGAGGATGAGCAGGGTGCCGAGCGTCACGCACTTCGTGGACGCCTGCAGGCGGTTGTACAGGTCCGGGAGCCGCACGAGGCCGATGCAGCCGAGCAGGTTGAACGCGAGTCCGGCCGTCATCAGGACCGCCGCGATGATCTCGCCGATGCCCCAGTCGCTAATCATCGAAACTCCTCCCCTCCAGGTACTTCGCGAGTGCGAGGCTCCCCACGAAGGAAAGGAGCGACCAGGAGACGCCCACGATCATGAAGACGTCCCGGCCGGTCATCACGGTGAGGACCGCGCAGAACCCGACCATGACGATGCCGAGGATGTCGACGGAGACCGTCCGGTCCGCCGGCGTCGGCCCCACCATGACCCGGAAGAGGCACATGAAGGCGGCCAGGACGAGCCCGATCATCAGGATTTCGAGGAAGATCATTCCAGGATCCTCCGGATGTAGACCTCGAACTGCCGGATGGAGGCGAGCATGACGCCCTCCGGGTCCTTCTCCGGCACCGCGATCCAGTGGATGTAGAGCGTGTCGTCCACGAGATCGACCGTGAACGTGCCGGGCGTGAGGGTGACCGAGTTGGCCAGCAGGACCCGCCCCGCCGCCGTCCGGAGCGTCGTCTTGACCTTCACGATCCCCGGCCGGATCGGCATCTTCGGGTGGATGACGCGCCACGCCACGTCCACGTTCGCCTTGAGGACGAGCCACAGCAGGACGGGGACGTAGACGATCGCCCAGAACAGGCGGTGCGGCATGAGCGCGAGCGGAGCCGCTTCGAGCTCGATCCCCCGCAGCAGGAAGCCCATCGCGAGGGACGCGCCGGCCCCGATGAGGAGGCTCGTCTCATTGGTGGACCAGGTCACCGCCAGCCAGACGACGAAGGCGATGACCGATGTCGCGAACACACGGGCCATGGGCTCATCACCTCCCGAAGACCATCCGGACGTAGTCGAGCGTCGCCGAAGCCCCCGCCACCGGGGACTTCACCGCCGAGGCCGCGGACCCGACGAGGTCGTCGAGGCCGAGCGGCCACAGGATGCCCGCGGCGAGGCACAGCACGGCCAGCGCCGCCACCGGCACCGACATGAGGGCCGGCGCCTCCCGCGCCTCCTTCAGGCGGTCGGGGAGCGGGCCGAACAGCACCTTCCGCTGGACCTTGATGAACACCACGAGCGTGGTCACCGCCGTCAGGCCGGCCACCCCCGCCACCGCGTAGTAGCCCGCCGAGGCGAGCGCCACGATGACGAGGAGCTTCGACCAGAAGCCGTTGAACGGCGGCACGCCGGAGATGGAGAGCGACGCGAAGATCGTGGAGATGCCGGTCAGCGGCGCGCGGCGCAGCAGGCCGCCCATCTCGGACAGCTTCCGCGTGCCCGTCATCCGCTCGAGGGTGCCGGACGTGAGGAACAGCGCGGACTTGTAGAGCGCGTGGTTCAGGACGTGGAACAGGGCGGCGGTCACGCCGAGCCAGGTGTTCACGCCGAGGGCGACGAACACGTAGCCCATCTGGCTGATGGACGAGTAGGCGAGCAGGCGCTTGAAGTCGTCCTGCCCCGCCGCCAGCATCACGCCGGCCACCATCGACACGCAGCCGAACACGAGGAGCACCGTCTGCACCCGGAAGTCCACTCCGAGCACGGTGTAGAAGATGCGGATGATCGCGTAGATGCCGAGGGTCTTGATGAGCAGGCCCGACAGCATGGCGGAGATCGGCGCCGGTGCGCTCGGGTGGGCGTCCGGCAGCCATGCGTGGAAGGGCACGAGGGCCGCCTTCATCCCGAACCCGCCGAGGTACAGGGCGCAGATGAAGAGGTACGCGGCGGTGGGCACCTTGCCGGAGCGGATCGCCGTGGCGACGTCCGCCATGTTCAGGGCGCCGGTGGTCGCGTACACGACGGCGATGGCGATGAGGATCGCCGTGGAGGCCACACTGCCGAGGACGAGGTACTTGAACGAGGCCTCCACCTCCTCGCCCTTCGTCCCGTAGGCCACGAGGGCGTAGGAGGCGATGCCCCCGATCTCCAGGAACACGAACACGTTGAACAGGTCCCCGGAGATGACGAGCCCGTTCATGCCCGCGATCATCAGCCACAGCAGCGTGGCGTACATGGGCTTCCCGGTGTAGGGGGCCATGTACTTGAGGCCATACACGACGACCGCCGAGGACACGACGGCGACGATGGCGAGGAACAGCTTGCTCAGGCCGTCGAGCACGACGACGATCCCCGAGATGAAGGGGATGCCGTCCATCGTGCGGGGCCCCCAGCGGCCGGCGGCCAGCGCGCCGTCGTCGCCGTGGGCGATGGCGGCCACGGACAGGATGAGCAGCGCCAGGGCGGCCCCGAGGGAGAGCCACTGGCTGGCGCGCGGCGCGATCGATTTCAGGAAGAGGCAGACGAAGGCCGTCCCGAGCGGGATCGCGACGAACAGCGGCACGAGGTGGACCATCTTCTACCCCTTGAGGTGGCTGACTTCGTTCCCGTCCAGCGTCCCGTAGCTCTGGCGGATCCGCAGGGACAGGGCGACCATGAGCATCGTGATGCCGAGGCCGATGACGATCGAGGTGAGCACGAGCGCCTGCGGCACCGGGTCGACGCTGTTCTTCAGGAATTCCGCTCGCTCCCCGGGGGAGAGCTGGATCGGCGCCCAGCCGCCCGCACGGTACCCGAGCATGATGAGGAAGAGGTTCACGGCGTGATCGAGGATCGTCAGGCCGAGGATCTTCTTGATCACGTTGCGCTTCGCGATCAGGCCGTAGAACCCGGTGGCGAGGAAGGCCACGAGGAGCGTCCACATCGTCATCGGCGGGCCTCCCCCGCATCGAGGATGCGACCGAACGCGACGATGGCGAGGAAGCCCGCGAAGGCCCCCGCGCCGACCTTGAGCAGGATCGCCACGTTCATCAGGACGATGAACCAGGTGCTGCCGAGGGTGAACGACTCCCCGCGGGCGATCCAGTTCTGGAAGAAGCAGCCCGCGATGTAGCCTCCGACCGCCACGCCCAGGAACAGCAGGGCGCCGGCGGCGTCGAACGTCGAGGCCGCCTTCGCCAGCGTGGCGCCGGGCCCGCGCTTCCCGCCGAACGCGAGGACCGAGAGGACCAGCGCGCAGGCCACCACGACGCCCCCCACGAAGCCGCCGCCGGGGGACAGGTGGCCGTAGAGCGCGACCCCGAGCCCGTAGACGAAGGCGAAGCCGAGGACCCAGGAGGTCACGACCTTCACGATGATCGACATGCCCGGGCCGTCATTCACGGACCACCTCCTTCCCCGCGGCCGCCGGTGCCACTCCGGCCGTCCCGTCGTCCTCCCGGGCCTTCGGCCGGAGCAGGGCGACGGCGCCGAGGATGGAGCACAGGATCACCGTGGCCTCGCCGAGGGTGTCGTAGCCGCGGAAGTCGAGGATCACCGCCATGACGATGTTGGCGCACCCCGTCAGCGGCTCGCCGGTCTGCAGGTACCAGTTCGCCACGAACGGCTTCGGGTCCCCGAACGCCGGGAGCGTCCGCATCGCGGCCAGCGCGAACCCGGAGAACAGGAGGACGAGCGCGATGCCGAGGACGGTCGAGAACTTGTCCCGCCGGCGACCGAACTCGAGGTTCCCGATCCGCGCCGAGACCCGGATCAGGACGGTGACCACGATGATCTCGACGACGACCTGCGTGATCGCGATGTCCGGCGCGCCCATGAGGAGGAAGAGGATGGACAGCGCCATCCCCACCACCCCCAGCGCGATCACCGACGACAGGATGTCCTTCATCTCGAGCGAGATGAGGGCCCCCACGACGATGAACGCCATGAGTCCGAGGAATGTGGGTTCCATGGCTAGCCCCAGAAGACCAGGAGGATGACCACGAGCCCGAGCAGCGCCCAGGCCAGGTAGTCCGTCACGATGCCGCGGTGCAGGCGCCGGAGGATCCAGACGACACCACTCCCCACCGCGCCGAAGATGCGGTAGACGTCGAACGACCCCTTCTCGCCCTGCGCGAGCGCCCGGCCCAGCGCGGGCATCTCGTGGATCGTCCGGTAGAACTCCGTGCCCGGGAACCGGTTGACCTCGCGGTCCAGCGGCTCGCCGCCGATGAACACCGAACGGACCCGCCGCTGTCGCGCGCCTCCGGTGTGGGCGACGAGGAGCCCGGCCACGATGCCGATGAGCAGCAGCGCCACGACCACTCCCGGCCGGAATGTGCCGGGGCTGGCCGAGGGCGGCGGAAGCGCGGCGGCGATCGCCGGGTCCACGGACATGAATGCCGCGGGCTGCCCCGCGAGGGCGTTGGCGCCGGCCACGGACGCGGAGACCGGCACGGCCGGGCCGAGGACGTCATCGAGGACCATTCCGGGCAGCACGCCGAAGAGGACGCACAGGACCGCGAGGACGACGAGCGGGATGCGCATCCCGAGGCCCGCCTCGCGGACGTTGTCGAGGGCCGGCGGGAGCGGGCCCCAGAACATCGAGTGCATCACCTTCACGAACGAGGCGAGCGTGAGGACGGAGCCGAACAGCGCGGCCACGAGGAACAGCGGCTGTCCGGCCGCGACGCAGCCCTGGTAGACGAGCCACTTGCTGGCGAAGCCGTTGAGGGGCGGCACGCCGGAGATGGCGAGCGCCGCCACCAGCATGCAGAGGAAGGTGGTGGGCATGGCGCGGAACAGGCCGCCCAGCCGGTCGAGCCGGCCGGTGCCCGCCTCGCGCTCCACCGCGCCCGCCCCGAGGAACAGGCAGGCCTTGTAGATGGCGTTGTTCAGCATGTGGAACAGGCCGCCGAGGATGCCGATCACGGTGCCCGTCCCGATGCCGAGGACCATGTAGCCGACCTGGCTCACGGCGTGGAACGAGAGGAGCTTCTTCACGTCGTGCTGCAGCATGGCCATGAGGACGGCGGCGAGGATGGTGATGACCCCGACCGCCATGACCGCGAACCGCACCCAGTCCGTCGGCGCGCAGAAATCGAGGCTGGCGCGCGCGAGGAGGTAGATGCCGAGGACCTTGTCGAGCGACGCGGGCAGGATCGCCATGACCGGCGGGCTGGAGGCCGACGCCATGGTCGGGATCCACGAGTGCAGCGGCATGGCGCCGGCCTTGGCCGCCGCCGCGGCGAACAGCAGCACGTAGGCGGCGATGCCGACGAACCCCGTCGTCGCCACCGGGGCGGCCTCGAGAGTCGAGAACGACATGGGGTTCAGCGCCCCCCGGTGGACCACGCCGAGCAGCACGATGGCGAGGATGAGCGCCACGTCGCCGAAGCCGAGGATGGCGAACGCCTTCGCCGCGGCGCCCGGCCCCTCCTTGTGGCCGGTGGCCACGAGGAAGAACAGCATGAGCGTCACCACCTCCCAGCAGAACAGGAGGAACAGGAGGTTCGAGGCGAGGATGACGCCCTCCGTGCCGGCGGTGGCGAGGAGCAGGTAGGCATAGAACCGCCCCGGCGCGCCGCCCTTGCCGCGGAAGAAGTCCGTGGAGTACAGGACGACGAGGAAGGCGAACAGCCCGGCGAAGGCCGCGAGCCATCCGGTGTAGCCCTCGACTCGCAGGGCGAAGTCGAGGTTCAGCGGGCCCAGGGACACCCACGGCTGGGTGTACTCCTCCCGGGTGCCGATCAGCATGAGCCCGGTCCCGAGAGCCGCCAGCGCGCCGAGGAACCCCACGACGGCCCGGAGGCGCGCCGGAAGGAACAGGGCGATGACGCCCGCCGCGCCCGGGATCACGACCGGCAGCAGGATGATGTCCAGGTTCACGGTCAGAGCTCCAGATCGAGGTCGGGTTTGCGGCCCATCTCACGCGCGATCGCCCGCGTCTTCTCCTGCCCCAGCCGCACGAGGTCGGCGAACGTCGGCGCCGGCCCGCCGTCGGCGCGGCGGATGGTGGCCATCCGCTCGGTGCAGGAGTAGCAGGGGTCGCAGGCGGCCAGAGTGATCGTCACGTCGCTGATCGTGCCGCCGATGCAGGACGCCTTGTACGACGGGATGTTCGTGTACGACGGGGCCCGGACCTTCAGCCGCTCGGGCATGTTCGTGCCGTTGCTGCGGACGTAGTGGATGTCCTCGCCACGCGGCGCCTCGTAGCGGCCGATGCCCTCCCCGTCCGGCACGTGCAGCGGACCGAGGTTGATCTCGCCGGCCGGGATCTTCGCCATCGCCTGCCGGAGGATCTTGATCGTCTCGAACGACTCCAGGAGGCGGACGACGGCCTTGGCGAAGACGTCCCCCTCGGCCTGCGTGATCATCTTCCAGTCGAGTTCGGCGTAGGCCGCGTAGGGCTCGTCCTTGCGGACGTCCGTGGGCACGCCGGACGCGCGGGCGGTAGGTCCCACCACGCCCCAGTCGAGGACCTGCCGCGCCGTCAGGACTCCGACGCCCTTGAGCCGGGCCGCGAGAACGGGGTCGTCGAGGACCGCGTTCGTCAGCATCGTCAGTTTGCCCTCGGTCTCGTCCAGGATGCGCCGGAGGGCCGGGAAGCAGTCGGTGGGGATGTCGCGGCGGACGCCGCCGACCATGGGGAGGGCGGAGTTCTGCCGGTGGCCGGTCAGCCACTCGAAGGCGTCGCAGACCGGCTCCCGGTACTTCCACGCCCACATGAACACCGTGTTGTAGCCGATGAAGTGGCCGGCGAGCCCCACCCACAGCAGGTGGCTGTGCAGCCGCTCGAGTTCGGCGATCATCGTGCGGATGTACGCCGCGCGGGGCGGGATCTTCACGTCCAGGAGATCCTCCACCGCATTGCAGAAGCAGACGCTGTGGGTCACCGAGCAGATGCCGCAGATCCGCTCGAGCAGGAGCGGGATCATGTCGTACGTGCGGTCCTTCGCGATGAGCTCGATCCCCTTGTGGATGTAGCCCATCTGCGCGTCGATGTCGACGACGCGCTCGCCCTCCAGCGTGAGGAGGAAACTGCACGGCTCCTCCTGCAGCGGGTGGAACGGACCGATCCGGATGACTTGCTTCATGGCGTCCTCGCTAGAACTCCGGGGTGTGCCCGATCCGCTCCTTGAACTCCTTCACGTCGAAGTCCCGCCGGAGGGGGTGGACTTCCTCGCCGAAGGCGCGCGACTTGAGCAGGCGCCGCGGGTCGGGGTGCCCCTCGAAACGGACCCCGAGGAGGTCGGAGATCTCCCGCTCGATCCAGATGGCTCCCGGCAGGTGCTTGCCGAGGGAGGGCAGGACGGGCTCCGGCTTCATCCCGAGCATCTTCACGGTGACCACGAGCGGCGTCCCGTTGACCACGAAGTGGTGCATGACGGAGACGCCCTCGCGGACGTCGTGCCCCGTCGAGGTCCCGATGCGGAGCGTCGGGCATTGCTCCCGGAGGAGCGCCACGAGCCCGTCGAACTTCTCCGGAGGGCAGGAGACGTAGAGGCGCTTGACGGAGTGGGCGGTCCACTTTATGGAGTCCGCGAACCGCTCCTCGATGCGCCGGCCCAGGATCTCGGCTTCCATGTCAGAGGGCCTCCAGGAGCTTCACGACGCCCATGATGATGGTCTCGGGCTTCGGCGGGCAGCCGGGGATGTACACGAACTTCGCGTCGGGGTCGACTTCGCGGATGACCTTGTCCGCCGGGCCGGCCACGCTGTAACCGTCCTTGTAGACCCCCATCGTGCAGGCGCAGGTCCCCACCAGCACGGCGACCCGCGGGGCGGGCATCTCCAGCCACGCCCGCTGCACGAGTTCGCGGCACTCGCGGGAGATCGGCCCGGTGAGCAGCATCGCGTCGGCGTGGCGCGGGCTGCCGACGAGCTTGATCCCGAACCGCTCGACGTCGAACCGCGGCGTGAGGCAGTCGGCGATCTCGATGTCGCAGTTGTTGCAGCCCGAGGTTCCCACGTGGAACACCCACGGGCTCTTCTTCAGGGCCTTCAGGAAGATCGAGGCCGTTCCCATGGTCGTCCTCTCAGTAGCCCAGACCGGCGAGGGCCAGCGCCGCGAGCGACATCGCCGTGACCGGGCCCCAGAAGAAGCGCATGGCCTGGTCGATCCGCACGCGCGGGCTGGTGTTCCGCACGAGGATGAAGATGACGATGACGAGAAGGAGCTTCGCGGCGAAGATGCCCGCCCCCGCCCACGTCATGGTGAGGCCGCCCCAGAACACGAGGACGAGCAGCGCCGGCAACGCGGCGAACTGCACGGCCTGCGTCAGCTTGAAGAAGGCGAGGCCGGCACCGCCGTACTCGATCATCGCGCCCTCGCCGATCTCGCACTCCGCCTCCGCCACGCCGCCACGAAGGCGAGGATCCCGGAGGGGTGCGTGATGACGGCGCCCGCGACGTCCTGGAACTGGAGGAGCCCCGCGAGCGACAGGGTAGCGGCGTGGACGCTCTCGCCGTCCACCGGACGCCGCTGGAAGGCGGCGACGAGCAGCGCGGCCACGAAGGGGAGTTCGTAGGCCAGCACGAGCTTCATCTCGCGGCTGCCGCCGATCGCGCCGAGCGGGTTGCCGGAGCAGGCCCCCCCCACGATGATCGCGGTGGCGGGGACGGACAGCAGGTACAGGACGACGATGAGGTCGCCCACCGGCAACCCCCCCATCCGCAGCACGGCGAGCCAGATCACCGTGGCGGCGAGCCCCGCCGCGGCGAAGGCCACGAAGGGGATCAGGAGGAAGCCGCGGGTCCAGCCCTCGGCCGGCGTGATCGTCTCCTTGCCGAGGAGCTTCACCACGTCCCAGAACGGCTGCCCGGGCTTGGGGCCCACTCGCCACTGCACGAGCGCCGTCACCTTCCGGTCCACCCAGGAGAGGGCGAGCCCGAGGAAGGTGCAGAACAAGAGCCCCGGGAAGACCAGGTAGTAGAAGGCCAGTTCGACCGCTTCGACCATGTCGCGCCTCTCTGCGCGCCCGGCCTAACTGAACCGGGCCCGCATCTCCTCCAGCGCCTTCAGGTTCTCCCGGGACTTGCGGTCCTCGGGGTTGATCTCCACCGCGGCGCGGAACGCCTCCAGCGCCGCATCCAGGTTTCCCTTGCGGAAGTGCGCCACTCCCGAGTGGTACTGGGCCACACCGGAGCGCGGATTGCGCTCGAGGACCTTCGCGAACGCCGCGATGACCTCGTCGTGGAGGCCCTTCTGGGCCGCCGCCACTCCGAGGTGGTAGTAGGCGATCGTGAAGTCCGGGCAGATGGCGAGCAGCGCCTTGTAGGCCGCGATCGACTCGTCGATGTCGCCCCGGTGGAAGTGCACGATCCCGAGCCAGTACCGCGCGAGGATCCAGTTCGGGTCGAGGGCGAGCGTCTTCTCGAAGCAGGCGATCGCTTCCTTCACGTGGGCCGTCCGGTACAGGGACAGGCCGAGACCGTAGTGCGCGCCGGGCATCCCCGGGGCAAGCTCGATGGCCCGCTGGTAGTGCCGGATCGACCGGTCGAGTTCGCCGGTCGTGGCGCAGAGGTTCCCGGCATGGAGGTGGATCTCCGGCCTCTCCTCCGCGGCCAGGTGCGCCTCGTACCGGTCGATGGCCTCCCGGATGCGCCCCTCCCGCTCCAGTTTTCCGCCTTCTTCGAGGAGGCCGGCGGCGGCGTCCCCGTTGCCGTGCTTAGCCATGTTCACGCCCTCCTGATGACCGAGTGGGACACGATGCGCCCGCCGACGTAGTCGGGGTTCCCGACCGTCTGCTCGAGGTCCACGAAGGACAGCGCCCCGGCGGTGCAGGACGCCACGCAGCGGGGGATGCCGCCGGCGACGACCCGGTCCACGCACAGGTCGCACTTCGGCGACACGTGGCGGACGTACTCGTCGGGGATGACGCCGAAGGGGCACGCCAGCGCGCAGCTCCGGCACCCGACGCACTTCAGTTCCGATCGGCTCACCGAGCCGTACTCGTTCTTGTAGAGCGCCCCGTGCGCGCAGGCTTCCACGCAGGCGGGCTGCTCGCAGTGGCGGCAGTGCACGGGGAGGATCGCGATGTCGGCCACGCGGCCGGGCACCAGGTTGGTCTGGTGATGGTGGCCGACGTGGCAGGCCGCGCCGCAGGCCCGGCAGCCCGTGCAGCGGTCGAGGTCGAGCACGATGCGCTTCCCGACCTTGCGTTCGACGGTGGCGTTATCCATGGGATTGCGCTCCTGCCTTCTCCACCGAGACGCGACCGGGCCCGATGTCCACCTCCCGCAGGGTGGGGTCCACGTTCCACTTGATGAGCCCGCGGACCTCCGGGTAGTGGGGCGCGGCGACCACCGTGCCCTCCGGCACCCGGCGGTCGAACCACACGGTCAGCACCGCCTCGCCGCTCCGGCTCCGCACGGTCGCCTTCTCGCCCTCCCGCACCCCGATCTCCGCCGCATGGGAGGGGGACAGGAACAGGGGCGCGTCGGGGAACTCGTGGCGGGCCCAGGAGAAGTGCCGGGTCACCGCCCCGTTCCCCGAGTGCGGCGCGAGGCTCCGCAGCGTCAGCAGGTGCGTGCCCGCCTCCGCGGCGCCCCGGCCGCGGTGGGCGAGGCGGAAGAAGAACTCCAGCTCCTCGAAGAAACCGAACGCCGGCCGGTCCGGTCCGCCCTTCTCGACCGGCGGCGCGTCGAACTCCGCGAGGGCCTTCTCCACGCCCTCCGCGACCGGCCCGAGGATGTTGCATCCGGGGCGGGCGGCCCCCGGCGGAGGCAGCACCGGCGAGAGCCCCGCCTCCGCGAGGAACGAACTGACGACCGTGCCGGCGGTCTCGCCCCATACCGCGCAGGGCAGGACGAGGTGGGCGCGGGCCGTCGTCTCGGAGGGCAGCGGGCTCACGGCCGCGAAGAACTCGAGATTCTCCGCCGCCCGGGCCGCCATGCCGCCGGGGAACGAGGCCACGGGGTCGCAGCCCACCGCGACGAGCGCCTTCAGGTCGCCGGTGACGGCGGCCTCGATCATCTCCGCGGCCGTGAGCCCGGGTCGGCCCGGGAAGCCCTGTTCCGAGAGGACCCGCTCGACGCCGACGGCGTTGGCGCCGACGGACAGCGCCGCGAACCGGCTGTTCGTCGCCTGCGCGAGGAGCGCGGCGAGGCCGGCGGCGAGGACCTCCCGCTGCCGCCCGCCCACGCCTGCCGCGTAGAAGACCCCCGACTCCTTCTCCCGCGCGAGCGCGCCCACGAACCATGCCGCGGTGGCGGCATCGAGCCCCGAGACCTCGGCGGCCTCGGCGGCGGAGATCTTCTCGCAGCACGCCCGGGCGGCCTTCACCCAGGCCCCCTCGGGCGCGGGGTCGAGGGCGAGCGCGGCGCGCAGGCACTGGGCGAGGGCCGCGACTTCCATGCCCGGCCGGCAGCGCAGGACCGGCTTCCCGAACCACCCGGTGCGGGAGAGGGAGGAGTCGATGACGCCGACGAGGTTCTGCCGCCGCTTGTAGCGGGCCTCGAGGATCGGCTTCGCCATGCACGGGGCCGTGGTGAAGAGGTCGCCGACGACCAGGATGGCCGTCATGGCCTCGATCTCCGCCACGGACCGGACCGGGCTCACCGTCGCGCCGGAGAGCGCGACGCCGAGGGACACGGCGCGGTCCTCGGGCTGGCAGAGGTCGAGGTTCCCGGTCCGCAGGGCCTTCGCCAGGCGGACCGCCAGGCGGGCCTCCTCGTTCGTCAGCGAGGGACCGACGAGGATCCCCACCGACGACGGCCCCTCCTCGCGGACGAGGCAGGAGAGGCTCTGCACGAGGGTCGCGAGCGCGCCGTCCCAGGAGACGGGCCGGACGCTGCCGTCGTCCCTCAGGGCGGGCATGTCGAGGCGCTTGCCGTGGTCCATCAGCTCGAGCGTCATGTTGCCCTTGCCGCAGAGCGATCCGCGGTTCACCGGGCTTGTCGCGTCGTAGTCGAGGGTGTGGACCGACGGCGCCTCGTGCAGGGGCGCCCCCGTACCGGGTCGCACGAGCAGCGTGCATCCCATGCCGCAGAAGGGGCAGACCGTGCGCTTCGCGGTGTCCTGATCGGGATTAGCCCAGCGCATAGGGAATGTCCTTGATCTTCGCGTAGCACATGTCCGGACCGTCCTTGCACAGGTAGTACGGCCCCACGTTGCAGCGGCCGCACAGGCCCATGCCGCACGACATGTTGCGGTTCATGGACAGGTAGATGTGCTCGGGCGGGAAGCCGAGGTCCACGAGCTTCAGCGTGACGAACTTGAGCATGATCTCGGGGCCGCAGGAGAAGACGTACGTCTCCTTCAGGTCCACGTCGAGGCCGTCGAGGAGCGTGGTCACGAGGCCGACCCGGCCGGTCCAGCCCGGCGCGGGCCGGTCGATGGTGCAGGTGAAGTCCACCCCCGGCAGGCGGCTCCACTCCTCGTGCATCCGCCTGAAGCACAACTCCTCCGGCGACCGCGCCCCGTACTTGATCGAGACCCGCTTCGCGCCGGACATGTCCTTGAACAGGTGGAACAGCAGGGCGCGCAGCGGGGCGAGCCCCACGCCGCCGCCCACGACGAGCACCTCGTGGCCGGAGATCTTCGCGAGGGGGTAGCCCTTGCCGAACGGTCCCCGCAGCCCGACGACCGCGCCCGCCGAGAGGGCGTGGAGCGCGTCGGTCACCGCCCCCGTGCGGAGGATGGTGATCTCCATGCGCTCCGTGACGAAGGGGGACGACGAGGGCGTGAACGGCGCCTCGCCGATGCCCGGGATGCCGAGCTGCATGAACTGTCCCGACTTGAACGGGATCGGCCGCTCGGGTTTCAGGACGAAGGTCTTGATCGTCGGCGTCTCGACGATGATGTCCTCGACGAGGGCCGGGATCGGCACGAAGTCGTTCCGCATATCAGAGCTCATGGAGGACCTCGGTCGGGATCCAGCGGGTCTCGAGCGAGTGCAGGCACTTGCGCTTGTCGATCCGCCCCATGCATGCGTCCACGCAGCGCCCGCATCCCGAGCAGGCGGTGAGGCCGAAGACCTCGGGGAACCACACGAACTTGTGGAAGTAGTGGTTCTTGAACCGTTCCGTCAGCTGGAGCCGGGGGGTGCCGCCGCCGGCCATCCGCGAGTAGCCGGCGTGGAAGCAGGAGTCCCAGACGCTGACGCGGCGGGTCCCGCCGCCCTCGTGCCCCTCGTGGACGAGGAAGCAGTAGCAGGTCGGGCAGTTGTAGTTGCACCCGCTGCACTCGACGCAGGTGGCCGCCAGCTCCCCCCACAGCCTCGTCTTCAGGTGCTTCGCCACCGTTTCGGCCTGGGGGGCGCGGGTGCGGACGGCCTCGTTCTGCTGATCGACCTTCTCGCGCACTTCCGCGCGGCGCTTGTCCCGGTCGGCCTCCGCCCCCGGCGAGGCTTCGTCGAGGAGGTCGGCGTTCGCCTCGAGGCACTTCCGGCCCTTCTCGGAACCGGCCTCCACGAGGAAGCCGCCCCCCGAGGGGCTGAGGCTCAGGTCGAACCCCGAGGTCGGCCATGGCGTGCCGCCGACGAGGGTGCAGAAGCAGGAGGCCGCGCAGGAGGTGCAGTCCCCGGCGATGATGAAGTTCCGCTCCCGCGCCGCGACGTACGCCGGTTCGCGGAAGTCGGGCCCCGCGAGGACGCGGTCCAGCACGGCCAGCCCCACGAGGTCGCAGGCCTTGGCGCCCACGACGAGCCGGGGCCGGGGCTCCGGTCCCGGACGCGGGCCGTCCGCCGTCCATTCCGCCAGGACCTTCGCCGGCTGCAGCCACAACGAGCGCAGCGTCTGGGGCGTCCGGAAGGCGTTGAAGGCCACGTCCGGCGGACCGGACGAGGTCTCGACGCGCCGCAGGACGGACGCACCGTCCGTCTCCACCGGCGCGAAGACGTCGTAGGCAGGGGACAGGCGCTGCAGCAGAACCGCGAAGCGCGAAGCGCGAATCGATCGCACGAGCGGCCCCTTCCGGGTTGCTGTGCGGCGTGCGTTATCCGGCGCGAGTATAGTGGGCCGGCGCCGGACGGGCCAACTCGAACCGAGGCCGGCGCCGGCTATTCGTCAAACGAACAGACGTACGAAAGGCCCTTTGGCGAAGATCGTTCGGCCAGAAAGCGGTCAAGTCGATCCGAATTCGCGGTCCATTCGGCAGACGGGGATCGGCGCCATCGCGTGCTACGCGGCGCACGCCGCGTACCTCGGGGCCACGGGGCTGTGGCCGCACGCCCTGTGGTCCTGCCACGTGGGCTGCCTCGTCGCGGGGGTGGGGCTTCTCGCCGGGCGGGCCCGGTGGAACGCGACCGGGTTCCTTCTCCTCGCCATGGGCCTGCCGATGTGGCTCGCGAGTCTCGCCGCCGGCGGGGAGTTCGTGCCGACGTCGCCGCTGACGCACCTCGGAGGGCTCGCGATCTCGGCCTGGGGCGTCCGATGCCTCGGCGCGCCGCGAGGGTCGTGGATCGGCGCGACGGCCGTCCTGGCCGCCCTCCACCTCCTCGCGCGCCTCGTCACCCCCCCCGAGGCGAACGTGAACCTCTCCGATCGCGGGTGGTTCGGCTTCGAGGACCGCCTGCTCCCCCGCCCGGTGAACCTCGTCCTCACGCTCGTCGTGGCGGCGGCCCTGTTCGCCGCCGTGGAGAACCTCGCCCGCCGTGTTGGCCGGAGGGCGTAGAATCGGGAGCGTACCGCAGCCGTCGTCCCCGGAGGTCTCATGCGCACCATCCTCACGCTCTGCTTCCTCGCCGCCTTCGTCCTCGCCGCCGGGACGGTCGCCGACCTGTCCGACGACCTCGGCACCCGCATCTCCGTGCTCACCGGCACGACGAACCCCGTGGAGAAGAAGGAGCTCGGCTCGCTCGTGAAAGCGAAGGACTCCGTGGACGGCTGGCTCGCCGCGGGCGTCAACGACAAGAAGGCCCGGGGCCTCCTCGTGAAGGCCGCGAAGTCCATCGTGAAGGCCGCCTCGCCCGTCGCCGCGATCACCACCGATGGCCAGCAGGCGGTCTACGGCGACCTGACGCAGGCGGCGCTCGACCGGAGCCAGGAGGCGCTCGATCTGCAGGCCGACCTCGTCCTCGCCAACGCGCCGGGAGCGACGCTCGCGAAACTGGCCGACCTCATCGATGCCGGCAACGACCTCGGCCTCGACGCGGACAACCTGTACCCGCTGGATCCGGCGAAGGCCGCCGCGACGATGCAGAAGGCCGCCGCCGCCTTCGAGAAGGCGACCGCCTACGCCGAGAAGGCCCTCGCGGCGCTTTAGCCCCGCCCTTCTCACCGCCTCGCGCGGTTCTGGCCGGGTCTCACGGCCGATCGCGG